>Ga0209069_10000131_pt1 | contig 28628 bp, 26 predicted proteins | sample Str013_2_FD_187202 | JGI IMG/M metagenome (GOLD analysis project Ga0209069, IMG submission 187202) | Freshwater sediment microbial communities in response to fracking from Pennsylvania, USA - Straight Creek_MetaG_SC_2013 (SPAdes) (version 2) | ecosystem: Environmental > Aquatic > Freshwater >...
TGTTGCTGACCGAGCGCGGCCAAACTAAGGAGGAAACGACCGAAGTACACGGCTTATCAGACCTCTCCGGCAAATATCCGACGATCTGCGTTTTCTTGAATACCTCTACGAAGGGCGTGATCCGCTACCGCCGTTCCCCATCGCCGACGCCCCCATGCTGGCCTTGCGCGGGCTTGGGGCTTCGGTTACCGACATGCAAAATTCGGTCGGAGACGGAAAATGTCGAGCACTGGCCAGAAGCTTTACCGGCGGGCGCGGAAAGTCATGCCCGGCGGAACCCAGTTGCTGTCGAAGCGGCCCGAAATGTTCCTGCCGGAGCAATGGCCGACCTATTTCAAGTCGGCCAAGGGCGCGGAAGTAATCGACCTCGACGGTAGAACCTATCTCGATATGAGCTATTGCGGCATCGGCGCCACCGTCCTGGGTTTCGCCGATCCCGACGTCGATGCCGCGGTCAAGGCTGCCATCGACCTGGGTTCGATGTCGACGCTGAACTGCGCGGAAGACGTCGAACTCGCGGAATTGCTGATCGAACTGCACCCCTGGGCGGACATGGTGCGCTTCGGTCGCGCCGGCGGCGAAGCCATGGCGATTGCTATCCGGATCGCGCGCGCGGCGACCGGCCGGGACATGGTGGCGTTCTGCGGCTACCACGGCTGGCATGACTGGTATCTGAGCGCCAACCTCGGCGAATCGACCGCGCTCGACGGCCATTTGCTTCCGGGCCTGGATCCCAGGGGTGTGCCGCGCGGCCTCGCCGGCCTGATGCAGCCATTCCATTTCAACAAGCTCGACGAGATCGAGGCCATCGTCACCGCGCACGGCGACCGGCTGGCCGCGATCGTGATGGAGCCGGTCAGGAGCAGCGAACCGACTCCCGAGTTCATCACGGGGATACGTGCGTTAGCCGACAAATCAGGGGCCGTGCTCATTTTTGATGAAGTGACGGCCGGCTTCCGCATCAATAGCGGCGGGGCACATCTGGCCTATGGCGTCGACCCCGACATCGCTGTTTTCGCCAAGGCGCTGGGGAACGGGTTTCCGATCGCCGCCATTATCGGGCGACGCGAAGTCATGGATGCCGCGCAGGATACCTTCATCAGCAGTACGGCCTGGACGGAGCGGATCGGTCCGGTCGCGGCACTGGCAACGCTGCGCAAGCATCGCGAACAGAATGTCGCCCGACATCTCATGCGGATAGGTGGGCGGGTCCAACAGGGCTGGACAGAGGCCGCGAAAGCAACCGACCTTCCGGTTCATGTATCGGGCATGTCGCCGCTCGGCCACTTCGCTTTCGATATCCCCGATGCCCAGGAAGTTCGGACCCTGTTCACCCAGATGATGCTCGACAAGGGCATCTTCGCCACCGGCTCGTTTTACGCGATGTGGGCGCATACCGACGCCCATGTCGACCGCTATCTGGAAGCGGTCTGCGCCGTATTCCGCGATTTGAGGGCGGCGATCGACCAGAACGCCGTGCGCCAGCTGCTGCGCGGCCCGGTCGCCCATGCCGGCTTCAAGCGACTGACCTGACTCGTCTCGCTCAGACGCCGAAGATATCGCGGACCACGTCGCGCCCGGTGTTCGATCGGCCTGCCCTCGGATGGACCCCGTGCAACACGCTGTTGGGTTCGAACACGCCGCCGTCGATCACGATCGCGCCGGTCGACACCAACGTATTATCGCCGACCGCCGTCTTCCCGATCACCCGGCTGCCGCCATACATCACGACGCCGCGGCCGAATGACGGGTAGTCATTGTCGAGGTTCGCGCCGACCGTGCAGTTGTGGTAGCAGATGAAATAGTCGGAATAAGTGGCGCGACCGAGCACCGTTCCGACCGGATGCTGGACGGCGAACACGTCGGGCAGTTCCACTTCGTAAAACGCGTCCAGCGCATGTAACGCCTTGTTCAGCGCATAGGCCTTGTCTGCGATCGGATGGCCGGGCGTTGTGCGAAAAGCGCTGTTGGCGAGATAGTACAGAAAGATCGCGTATTGATCCGAATGCCGGTGTGAAAACCGCGCCTGCCCGTCGGCGTAAAAACCCTTCAGCCTGACGCGCGAAAAGCAATGCTCGATCCGGTCGAGCGCGAGATCGACGAATGTCGGCAGGTCAGCCAGATCGGCCGCATCCGGAAACAGGTTTTCAAACTGCCTTCGCACATAGAGCGCAAGTTCAGTTCGCTGAAGCGAGAGCTGCACGTGATCAGTTCCTGCTGCTGGCGCTGGTGCGGACGTCAAGGCCTCGCGACGCCAGGTGGCTGCGCAGCTTGATCGGGCTGTGATCGGTAAACAGAAACATCGATGAAATCGCCACTGCCGAAGCGCCCGCTTCCAGCGCGTCGATTGCATGCTGCAGCGAACCACACCCCCCCGATACGATCAAGGGAACGCTGAGGGCGCTGGCTGCCCGATGGATCACGTCCAGATCGTATCCGGACATCGTGCCGTCACGATCAATCGACCCCAGCAATACCTCGCCGCAATGCAGGTCCTCGCAGCGCAATGCCCATTCGACCGGATCGAGCGCGACATGTTCGCGACCGCCGTCGATGAAAACGCTGGCGTGGTTGGCGCTGATTTTCCTGTAATCAATGGAGACCGTGATGCACTGGTCACCGAAGGTGCGCGCCGCCTCGCGCAAAAATTCGGGACGCCTGACCGCTGCCGAATTGACGGAAACCTTGTCGGCGCCGGCGCGCAGCAACATGTTGACGTCTTCCAGCGTCCTGACGCCACCGCCGACGGTGAACGGCATGAATATCTCTTCCGACATTCGTTCGATGATCTCGACCACGCGGCCGCGCGAGGTTTGGCTTGGGACGATATCGAGCACGATCAGTTCGTCGACGCCATAATCGTTGTAGACTTTCGCCGTCGTCACGGGGTTGCCGGCAATCCGTTCGTTGTCGAAAAACCTGACGTATTTCACCAGCCTGCCGTCGCGCAGCAGGAATTTCGGGATCAGCCGTTTTTTCAGCATCTGGCATTCTTGATTTGACGCGTTTTCTTCACGCGAACCGGTGTCCACTTCGCTTGAAAACGCTCTGCTATCACGGATTCCAGCGCAGGAAATTGCCTACCAACTCGATGCCGCTGTCCTGGCTCTTCTCGGGATGAAATTGCGTCGCGGCGATATTATCCCTGGCAATGATCGCCGTCACCGCCTGGCCATATTGGGCGCGGCCGACCACGTCGCCGGGATCATTGCAGCGCATCGCGAAGCTGTGCACGAAATAAAATGCCAGATTGCCGTCGCGGATGTTCGCGAGAATGGGGTGATCCCGTTCCTTGGCGACCGTGTTCCAGCCCATGTGCGGGATCTTCAACGCGGGATCATTGGGTGCCAGGCGCAGGACGTCGGCATCGAACCAGCCCAGACCGCGATGCGCAATGCCGTCATCGGCATGCTCTTCCGAGGTCCGCGCCAACAGCTGCATCCCGAGACAGACGGCCAGGAACGGCTTGCCCTTCTCACGGACGTGACGGTCAAGCAGCTCATCGATACCCCGCGCGCGAATATTCTTCATGGCATCGCCGAACGCGCCGACGCCGGGTAGAATGACGTGCGAGGCGTTGGCGATGGCGCCGGCGTCATGTGTGACGACAGGTTCAAATCCGCAATATTCGACGGCATTGCGGACCGACCTGACATTGTTGATGCCGTAATCGACGATCGCCACGCCCGACATCACCCGACTCCCCGAAGCGCCTGCTGACGCCGCTCGATCAACCCTTGCCGCCGATTTCCACCCCCGGATGGTTCGGCCAGGGAACCTCGGTCCGATTCCACCGGTCCATGTCGGGCATCCTCCTGCCCGGCTCCACCTTGTTGGGCGAGAATTGCCACGGGCTGACCTCGTGCTTGATCGCGATCCCCAGGAATTGCTCCTCGGTCAGTTGCAGATAGTCGAGGAACAGGTCGAGGCTCGGCGGCCGCTTGCCGTCAAATTCCCTGACCAACCTTTCGCCCTCCTCGCGGGTCATGCGACGGTTGCGGATGTCGATGTTGGCGAGGTGATTGGTTCGTCCCATGCCGCGCTTGATGTATTTCAGGTAGTCACGCACGCCCTGAAAAAAGCACTCGATCTTCTCGTAATCGTATTCGGGCGGTATCCCCTCGACTTCCTGACCCTTCCAGCCGAGTTCGCGCTTGATGATCTCGACGTGCTTTTTGGTATCCCATTTGATGTAGCTGCCGAGGCAAATGGAACGGCACTTGATCCGCATCAGCTCCTTGCGGGGCGGATAGACGAACGGATACAGATCGCGCCTGGCGACGCGGCCGCCCAGAAATTCGTACATGTCGTCGGCGGTGATGCCGAGATTCATCGCGCGGTTGAATCGCTTCTCGTCAACCTCTTCCATTTCGTCGTACGAATAGAACGACTGGTATTCCGCGAGGCTCTCGCCCCAGAACAGCAGCGGCGTCTCGTAGCGGATGGCGATCTGCATGGTGTGAGCATAGATGCCGGTATGGCAGTGCCAGCAGAAATCGCCGCGGCGCTTCAGCGATTCGAGCATCAGCTCCCGCACCACATGCCAATTCGGCGTGAAGTTGAGGACATCGACGCCAAGTTGCTTGAAGACGCTGGTGTTGTTCTCCTCGATCAACGGGCGATAGAACCAATGGTCGAAGCGCACTACCAGTGGCTTCAGACCCAGTTTGCGGACGACGTACCAGAGTTGGAATACGCTATCCTTGCCGCCGGAATATGGAACGATGCAATCGTAGAGGCCCTTGTCGCGGTATTGCGCGACGAGTTCGAGCATCTGGGCATGGCGGTCGTCCCAATCGATCGCGGTGTCGCGCACCTCGATTTGACGGCAAACGCTGCACGACCCGCTGTCATCGAACGATGTCGCCTCGGCCGTTTCCGGCAACAGGCATTTGCTACAGCTCAACATTTCCGGCGGTCTCGCGATTTCATGATTTGCCGTGGGCTTACCACGCGGTCCAGCCGCCGTCGACCGCAAGGCATTGACCCGTCACATAGGCCGAGAGATCGCTCGCCAGGTAGGCCGCGGCGCCCTTGATATCGTCCTCCCGGGCCATGCGCGCAAGCGGCGTGCGGGCGACATAGCGGCTCAAAAACGGCTCAGGCGTATCCCTGAAAACCCCTCCCGGCGCGATGGCGTTGACCCGGACCCGCGGCGCCATGGTGGTGGCCAGCCAGCGCGTGATCTGGATCAAGCCGCCCTTGCTGGCGGCATAGGCCGCGGGGTTGCCGAGGCTGGTTCCCTCATAGAGCCGCCAGTCCGGGCCGGAAAGCCCGTAAATCGAAGAGATGTTGATGACGCTGCCCTTGCCCGAGGCCGAAAGATCCGCCGCCGCGGCCTGGATCAGGATGAACGGAGCGGTCAGGTTGACCTCCATCGCGCGCCGCCAGGTCGCGGCCGACTGCTGCTCGAAGGGAACGGCCCAGCCTTCCAGGCCGCTGCTGCCGACAAAGGCCGCGCAATTGACGATGATATCGATGCGACCAAGTTTTTCCCGTACCCGTCGCGGCACCTGCTCGACCTCCGAAGGTTGCTCGAAATCGCAATCGAATATCGCGGCCTTGACCGGCCAACGATCGCTCAGCCCGGCCGCGACTTCGGCGCCGCCGGACGTCGGGATATCGACGATCGCCACACTGGCACCGAGTTCAGCGAGGCCGCCGGCGATGACGCGTCCGATATGGCCGGCCCCTCCCGTGACCAAGGCCACCCGTCCGTCGAGCGACATCAGTTCGCGCAATGAGCGGTCGGTGCTCACCCGAAAATCCTCTGGAATTCGTCGGAAGCGCGCTGCAGGTCATCGAGGCGGCCGACATCGATCCAGTATTCGCGCAGTGGAAACACGACGGATGGTTTGCCATCGGCGACGGTCCGCTCGATCAACGCCGGCATATCCACCGCTTCATTGGCCGCCAGGTGATCCAGCACGCCGGGGTCAAGCAGATAGACACCGGCATTGACGAAGAATTTCTGGGTCGGCTTCTCACGAATGCCGAGCAGGCGATGGTCCTCGAAATCGACCACGCCGAACGGCACGGTCACCGAATGCTCGCGGACGCAGACGGTCGAAAACGCCTGATGTTCGCGATGATATTTCAGCATCTGCTCGAAATTCACGGTCGTCAGCAGGTCGCCGTTCATGACGAAGAACGGCTGCGCCGGGCGCTCGGGCAACAGCGAGAGCGCGCCGGCCGTGCCGAGCCGCTCGTTCTCCTCGAGATAGCCGATCTCGACCCCCCAGGCGGAGCCGTCGCCGAAATGCTCCCGGATCATCTCGGCCTTGTAATTGACGGCGATAAAAAACTTGCCGAACCCGGCCTTGACGAAACCGCCTAGCACCGTTTCCAGGATCGGCCGGTCGCCGACGCGAATGAGAGGCTTCGGAACATCGTCGGTGATCGGCTTCAGCCGCGAACCGAGGCCGCCAGCCATCAGCACCACCCAATGATCGGATTGCGGCGCGAGCGCGAGATCGTCGATCAACTTGACCTCGACGACCCTGCCTTCGACGTCGACGATCGGCAATTGATGAATCGAATGCTTGCGCATCAGGTTCAGCGCCGCCGGGTTGGAGATGCCGACCTGTGCTGTGATCGGCGTCCGGTTCATGACCAGTTTGACCGATGCTTCGAGGCTCACGCCACCGAGCAAGCCGCGCCGCACGTCGCCGTCGGTCACGGTGCCGACAATCTTGCCGTCGCGCGCGACGATCGCCAGTTGCAAATTGCCCTGGTCGATGCGCCGGAGCGTTTCGATCAAGGCCGTATCCTCGCTGACGACGAATGCTCCGTTCATGATCCGCTAGTCCCGGTCGCCGCGGGTAAACGAACCCGCCTCGACATTTCTTGCGACCACCGCGCCTGCGGCGATGACGGATCCCGCACCTACGCTGACGCCGGCCAAGACCACAGCACCGGCGCCGACATGCGCGCTCTCGCCGACCGAAACGCCACCGCACAGCACGGCACCCGGCGCGATATGCGCGTGATCGCCGACCCGGCAATCATGTTCCACCACCGCACGGGTGTTGATCAGCACGTTCCTCCCGATTCGGGAGGCGGGTTGGATAACTGCGCCAGCCATCACCTGCGCGCCGTCGCCGAGCGCGGCATCCGAGGCGATGACCGCGGAGGCATGCGAGACCACAGGAAATTTGTAGCCCAACGCAGCGAAGCGGCCAAACAGGTCACGGCGGCCTGACAATCCAGGGTCGGCGCGAGAAGCGTGGTTGCCTAAGCCGTTGGCGAGTTCGACCGAATGGGCGTTCATCGTCAAAATTTCATCGTCCACTCCCGTGATCGGAATACCGCCAACAAGTTCACCCACCCGCGCCACATCGCGATCGGTCACGCCTGACGGACGCCTGCCACGGCTCAACAACGCCTCGATGACGACACGGGCGTGGCCCCCGGCACAGAGCACGAACAGGTTCATGGTTCCAGTGCCTGATTGGCCTCGTAGTCACGGTCAGCCCTCTTGCCCAGATATGTCCAGTATTGGATCGGGGCTATACCATTCCCCGGGCGCTTGGCGCCAAGATTGGCTTCGGAGAAGCATTCCCCCCTGCGAATCGGACTGGTTGTAACGAGACTTCGGCGCGCCACCGCCCGGTTGGCGATCTCTTCCGGCGCCGGCACCTTGCGTCCGTCACCCAGCGCTAATTCGACATCACGGATGTGCGTAATCATGGCCGCGAGTTCGTTCGGCTCGATCGAGGCACGATGATCCGGTCCAGGAAGCGACCGATCCAGCGTGACGTGCTTTTCGATCACTGTCGCTCCCGTCGCAACGGCCGCGGTCGCCAAATGGATGCCACGGCTGTGATCGGAGAAACCGACGGGAAGTCCGAACGCGTCGCGCAATGTGGCCATCGCGCGCAGATTGATCGAATGCGGGTCGGCCGGATATTCGGTCGTACAGTGAAGAAGCGTCACCTTCCCGCGCAGCTCCATCCAGGTGTTTCGATCGAGCAGGATTTCGGAAAACTCCGCGGCCGACGGCCGCGCATCCGCCTCGCGAAGATAGCCGAAAGCGATCACGCCGAGCGCCTGCTCGACCTCGGCCAGCGTAGCCATCCCCGTCGACAGGATAATCGGCAACCGGAATCGCGCGAGATGCAATAGCAGCGGTGCGTTGGTGAGATCCCCCGAGCCGACTTTCAGCGTCGATACGCCGATGCGCCGGACGAGATGAGTCGCGCTGTCGGCGTCGAACGGCGTCGACATGTAGGTGATTCCGGCGATACCACAGGCCGCCGAGATACGCTGCTCAACGTCTTCGCTCAGTTCGAGCGCACGCAGCATTTCAAGCTGCGATTGCGCACTCCCGGTCGTGGCTTGCTGATAGCTCGCCTTGACCGCATCCGCGGTCGCCAGCTTGTCGGCCCGGAAAGACTGGAATTTGACGACGTCCGCGCCGGCGCGCGCGGCCGCCTCGACCAGCGCCAGCGCTCGCGCGCAATCGCCGTTATGGTTAACGCCCGCCTCGGCAATGATGATGGTTCGGCGATGCATGGGCTTTTCGTCGCGGACCGCTACGGACAATCGAAATTGCCCTCTAAATCGGTCGGTTGTCTTAGTCGAGTACACTGCTAAAAGCAACGCAAGCGGGCCGCCGCCATGCTTGGTGTACCCGCCCCTGTTGGCGACCAAAGCAGCATCGGCTTTCGCGACCGACGGAGGGGGTTTATCCGGAGCACATGGCAAGATCGACGGAGATATTATTCCTGCTGGTCGGACGCGGCGGATCGAAGGGACTGCCGGGAAAGAATCTGCGCGAAATCGGCGGTCTCAGCCTGATCGGATACAAGGCGAAGGCGGCCCGGCAGTCGCGCTATTGCACGCGATTGATCGTGTCGAGCGATAGTCCGGAAATTCGCACCGAAGCGGTCCGCCACGGCGCCGAAATGCTGTTCGAACGGCCGGCCGAACTCGCCACCGATACCGCATCTTCCAACGACGTGGTGCTCCACGCCATGGACTGGATCGAGACGCACGAGCAGCGCCGATACGACGCGGTCATGCTGCTGGAGCCGTCCTCGCCATTCGCGCGCCCCGACCATTTTGACGAGGCGGTCGAGCTGTTCGTGGCGCGCCAGGCGAGCCTCGTGGTCGGCCTGCGCGAGACCGAGGTCTCGTCGGTGTTCGTCGGGCCGCTCGGCGCCGATGGCTCGATCGGCACCATCGTCGACCGGATGCTGAAGACCCCGGCGCTGCGACGGCAGGACCAGCCGCTGGAAGTGACGATGAACGGCGCGCTCTATCTGGTCGGCTGGGAGGCGATGCGCAAGCATCGCAAGATTTACGCCGACCCAGCCGTCAGCTACGGCATCCTGATGGACCGCCTGCATTCGATCGAAATAGAGACCGCCGCTGACCTCGCCTACGCCTCCTATGTGATCGAGCACGGCATGCTCGACACGTCTCCCTGGCTAACACGATCATGAGCGCACCGCGCCGCCGGATCGCCGTGGTCACGGGTTCGCGGGCGGACTACGGTTTGCTGCGAGGCATTTTGACGCGATTGCAACGGATGGATGACGTCCAGCTCGATGTCATCGCCTGCGGCATGCATTTGCTGCCGCAATTCGGCGAAACCTGGCGTATCATCGAGGCCGACGGTTTTCCGATCTCGGCCAGGATCGACCTCGAACTCGGCGACGATCGCGCCGAAACGGTCGCGCGTGGTACCGGCATCGGTATCACTGGCTTTGCCGGCGTGCTGCCGAGGCTGGCGCCGAATCTGCTGTTGGTGCTGGGCGACCGCTTCGAAATCCTGTCGGCGGCGGTGGCTGCGACGCTGCTCAACATTCCGATCGGACACATCCACGGTGGCGAGGTCACCGCCGGCGCATTCGACGACGCGATCCGCCACGCCATTACCAAAATGGCCTGCGTCCATTTCGTCGCCGCCGAGCCGTATCGACGCCGCGTCATCCAGATGGGCGAGAACCCGGATTTCGTCTTCGATGTCGGCGCGCCCGGACTGGACCTTGCCACCACCGCCCCGGCGATGAGCCGGCCGGAACTGTTGAAGGCGCTAGGCATCGATGGTCCGGAGCGCTTCCTGCTGGTCACCCTGCATCCGACGACCGCCCAACCCGAGTCCGATACAGCGAACGTCAGCGCCCTGCTGGGCGCGCTGGCGCAGATCGAGGACCGGAGTTTTGTTTTCACCGGCGTCAACGCCGACCCCGGATACCGGATGATCGACGACGCCATCAGGGCTTTCGTCGCGGCGCGCCCTGGCCGCGCTTGTCTTTTTGCCTCGCTTGGCAGCGAGCGTTACTGGGCGGCGCTGAGGCTGGCCGACGCGGCGGTCGGCAATTCGTCCAGCGGCATCGTGGAAGCACCGGCCGCCGGAGTGCCAACCGTGAACATCGGCGACCGCCAGCTGGGGCGGCTGCGGGCTGCGTCGATCATCGACTGCCCCGCCGACCAGGCCCTGATTCTCGCTGCGCTCAAAAGCATCTTCAATGGCCGGTTCCACGCGGCAGATTTCACCGAGCCGCCCTACGGGCGCGGCGGCGCATCGGACAAGATCGCGCAAATCCTGGGAGATATCGATCTGCAACGCGCTTTTCCGAAACATTTCCACGACTTGACCATTCCATGACTTGACCGTTTCCCCGGATCAATCGCGTGCTGCTTCGTGAAGGCCTTCCGTTATTGCCTGGACAATGGCGCAGGTTGTATAGATCGGCGGCTGCACATGAGCCGTGTCTGGCCCGGAGAATTCGAGAAATGACAGCCATCGACTCGATGTCGGATGCGGCGCGTGGCGCGGGCGCGGCGAACCTCCAGGCCCTGCCGATTCCTCCCTATCGCGGCACGTCGCTGCCCCGGGTCGACTACGACGCCCATCCGGCCTATGGCGGCATGTTTCCGAAGCCGGCCCTGCGCGGGCGGATCCACGCGCTTCATGTATTCCTGCGGACATTCGCTTTCGTGAGCGTCCGAAGGATCGTCGACTACGACAACATGCCGCTGCTGACCAAGGAAGCCGGTTTCCAGGGCCTGAACTTCACCACGGCGCTGCGCTACTTTTCGATGTTTGCGGGGATCCGCGCCAGCCGGATGATCGGTTCAATCACCGGTACACGGCGCGCCGCGGTGCCGTCGAACCCGGCGCTGGTGAACCAGATCAAGTCCGACGGGATCGTCTGCCTGACGCTCTCGCCAGACGAACTGGGGCAGGTTCGCGCCGTGACCGACCCGGCGTTTGCAAAACTCGATGCGCGCCGCGCCGCCATTCCCGCCGACAAGCGAAAATTCGACGACAACGTCTATTGGTGCACCCGCGCTTCCGACCCGCGGGCGTTCACGACGGTCGAGAACATCTTCAACGGCTACGGCGTCATCGAGGCCGCCAGCGCCTATCTCGGCCGCCCGGTCGGGGTGAAACACGTCAACGCGCAGATCAACGACCAGGACCTCGCGTTCTGGAAGCGCGTGTTCCCCGATACCCAGCTGGCCGACCCCTGGGGCAGCTATCTGCACATCGACGCCACCTACGGCATGCTGAAATGCGCGATCTATGTCCACGAGATCGGCCCCGATGGTGGACCGTTCTGTTACATCCGCGGCAGCAATAACTCGCGGATCGGCTGGTTCGAAGGGATGATCCGCCGCACCAACGACTTCAGCGGCTTTTCCGGCCGAAAGCCCGAGGCGCGCAAGAAGTTCATGGCGCTGCCGGCATTCCTGCGCAAGAAGGCCGATTTCGGCGGCGACATACCCGATACATCCGCCGACGTGCAGCGGCTTCGCGAGGGCCATTTCAGCGCCACCTCGAACTATGGAAACTGCATCCTGTTCGATGGCAACGGGATGCATCGTGGCGGAATGGTCAACAAGGGCGAGCGCCGCTGCGTTTTCGTTATTCTGGGCGAGATCTGACGTCATTGTTTTCGACCGTCGCGGCAAAAATCAGTTATTGGCCGCGCGAAGCCTGGTCGACGTCTTCAGGTAACTGGCCAACTGATCGGGATTGAAATACGCCGATTGGCTGCGCAACGCGCTGTCCTTGCGGACGAATGCGAGGTCGATCTGCGCAAGCGCGCCGTCCAGAGCGCGCATATGACCTTCCAGCACGTCATAAACCGCAAATCCCGCCTCGTCGCAGAACCGCACGATATCCGCGAACTGGGGAATTCCATGACGCATTGGCATCATCGTGGTCTCCAGGATCATCAGATCAATCTCCCCGATCCGCGAACCCAATCCCTTGAGCACTTCGATCTCTGCCCCTTGCGTGTCGATCTTGAGGAAAACCGGATGCTCCAGGAATTCCGGCAGCAAGGAGTCCAATCTCCTCATCGGCGTCGGCCGCGCTTCACCATCGAGTACCTTACCCTCAACTTGAGGGAAAAGACTCGATCCGGAAATGTCGCCGTGGACGTTGAAGACTACCTCTTTGTTTTCCGCTCCGGCGGCGACGAGGAAGTAGTCGGCCTCGAGCCGTTGCTTCAGTTTTTCCAGGACGGGAAGACACTCGGCAACCGGCTCGACCAGAAAATATCTGGCTCGCGGAAATGCGTCATAGATCGGCGACGTTCCGAAGGCGATGCCGACGTCGATGACGGTTCGGACTTCAAACCCAAGCAATTTGAGGTGTTTGAAGAACAGCGCGAAATTGCGAACGGGTGCATTGGTACGCATGAGCCGGAGACCGATGGCCTCAAGAACACGATTGAGCGCCTGGAACACACCTGAAACAAAAACCTTCATTGAGTTCCACACGCGTCTGGGTCGAGCGCCGCGATGAAATCGCCTGCAATTTGCAATTGATTATTCGGCTTGGTAGATCACCGCGACCGACGGGTCAAGCAACTCGATTTTCGATCACGACAGCGAAGTCAACATGAAAGTTCTCATCACCGGCAGTTCCGGCTTCATCGGTCAGGCGCTGGTGTGGCGGCTGCGGGAGGCTGGCTGGGAAGTCGCAGGCCTCGACAGACACCCCGGCGCAGTCACGGATTTTGTGTGCGACATCCTTGATGCGCAGAAGCTCGATCAAATCGTGAAGACTGTTTCGCCGGATAGCCTCGTCCATCTGGCCGCACGCACCGACCTGGATGAAAAAGCCGATCTCGCGGGGTACGCCGCCAATATCGACGGCGTGCGAAACCTGGTCGCTTCCGTTCACCAGACGCCGTCGATCAAGCGGGCGATCTGGACCTCGTCGCAGCTCGTATGTCGCGTCGGCTACGTGCCGCGCAACGACACCGACTATGCCGCCGATACGCTTTACGGGCAGAGCAAGGTCCGCACGGAGCAGATCGTCCGCGAGGAAGATGGCGCGGGACGCGAGTGGTGCCTTGTCCGCCCGACGACGGTGTGGGGCCCGGGGATGAGCGCCCACTACCAGCGTTTCCTTCGCATGATCCGGCACGGATACTACTTTCACGTCGGACACAGTCCGCTCTGGAAATCCTACAGCTATGTCGGAAACATCACCTACCAATATTGGAAGCTTCTGGAGTCACCGACCGGACTCGTTCATCGCCAGATGCTTTACCTCGCCGATTACGAGCCGATCGATCTGCTTGCCTGGAGCGACGCGTTTCAGCGCGCACTGGGTGCGCGCCCGATCCCGCACATGCCGCTGGGTTTCGCGCATATGCTTGCCTATTGCGGCGATGCGGTGAACGCCCTCGGCTTCAGGAAATTCCCGTTCAATTCGTTCCGCCTCAACAACGTCCTGACACAATATCGATTCGACCTCAAATCGACCGAGGCCGTCTGTGGACCTTTGCCCTTTGGTATGGAGCAAGGCGTCGCCGAAACTGCGGCGTGGCTCCAGGCGAATCTACCGCGGCCGAACCGAGCTAGGTAACCGGCCGTTCCAGCTCAAATTTGTCCGCTCCTTGCCGTACCCACTTTTTGAGAAGTGCGAGGTCTATTGCCAACCCCGCGACAATCATCGAGAGCAACACGAGCGCAGAGTTCGCGATTCCAAGGGGACCTTGGACAGGACTCAGGAAAATGCTGGCGAGAACAAACGTCAGCAGTAACGAAGGTGTCACCAGACCGGAGTGCCTTGCTCCGAAATCGCTCCAGCCCGCCACAAATCCCCAGATCCATATGTAGATGATCGCACCTGCCATACCGAAGTCTATATAGGCGCTCCCCCAAGCCGTGGGAAAAAAACCATAAATTTCAGCCGATTTCAGCTGCCGTTCCATTTCCGCCAGCCTTTGATCTTGCGGAAAGAAAACACGAAGCATCGGAGAAAGGACACCAATTTCGTAGACGCCCCATTGCGGCGAGAACTGCTCCCGTGCGCGCCATGTCGCATCAAGAACGCGAATGCCGTGAGTCAGATAGAAATAGGTACTAAGGAAGCTCATTGCGGCGGAGGGAGAGAGGATGCCGGAATCGATTGCGGAAATAACATAGGGACGCGGCTCTACGTGCCAGGCTTCCTTGATCTTTGCGAGAAAATCGCCGCCATCTGTGGCTACGATAGCCGGTGTCATCCTCGCCTCGGCGACCATCTCGTTCAGATCGGCCGCGCTGATCGCTTCGTTAGGAAACGCCTGGGAATTCTGTCCTTCTTTTTGCTGGATAGCAGCTGACGGCGAGCCACGGCCGATATCTCGCTCAGTCATTCTTTGCTGCAGTTCCCGGACAAGTCCGGTCATTTGTACGCAGAAATTTTGCCGGCTCGACCACATCGAGCTGGAATATATGAGAAACAGCAGGAAAACGACGGCCGTCTTGAGAACAAGGTGATGTCCGCGAGGCACGGGCGGCTTTCCCTGACGGATACGGAGCAGAATGGCCGATACGATCAGCACGATGACGAGCAATATTGGCATGCGCCCGGAATACAATAGCGCGTGACCGACGGGAGACAGTATCGAGATTTGCGCCAGAGCTGCCGCCCCCCGGTCAATTTCGTCACCCTTCAGAAAGAACAGCACCAGCGAAGCCGAACCGAAGGAAAAAGTCAGATAGCCCACGTAAAGCAACGGCGTTCGCTTGATCTCAATAATGTCGACCAGCCAGGGCGCGCAGCGCAATAGCTCGGCATATCCAACATTGCTGAGACCGCTAAAGACCAAGCGATCCAGAGCCATCAACCCAATACCGGCAACTCCGATCAATGAAGTTGCGATAACAACCTGATTGAGAAGCCTTGTCGACGGTGCCCTCATGTTCGACCGGCGGCCGAACCAGGCGCTGAAACACCTAACACCTGCCCAGCACGCCAAACTGAACAAGGAAACGCCCGCAGCGATCAAGACAAGCACAACTGGCGTCGGTTGCATCGGATAGTCGATCGGACCTATCCCAACGGCAATCGAGGCTGCGCTCCAAACGACGACCATGAGGATCGCGGGCGATGCGAGACCACGAGCTAGCCTGGCTAATTGCTGCATTCTGATGTTCGAAAGCGAGAAATAACTCCTCGTTGTGTAGCAAGGCAATATTGACCTCGCAATGAAGGCCCATGCGCCGAAACACCTAACCATTTCCAGTGATTGACTCGCATCGCGCCCTTTCAATCAACCCCGCCCCGAACTCGTTACAAATCGCGGCACGTCAGGATATAACGCCGCCGATCGGCAAGATTTCGAAAATTTCGGCAGGAGCGCGTTCAACGAACGCGCCAGCGGTTCAACGGCCTTTCGCGCAGCCTGGTCTGCGGAATCAAACTTGCGCCAGCTGAAATAGTCACCCTCGACGCTGATCGCCGCCAAATGCCTCATGATGTCGCGGCGAGCAGCGACGATATCGCCCTGCGGTTGCCACCGCGCAAGTTTCTCGACGAGGCTACCAATTTCTCCAATGCTGCGAATATGGAGGAAATGCTTTTCAGTCGCATAATAAGGTCCGGTCACCACCGAGCAAAGCCCGGCCAACGCGGCCTGAAACCCTATCGTTCCGGTAAAAGTAACCGAGACAGCGCAGTTCTGGATGAGCTGGTTGGCCGGAACATCGTAAGGTACCAGCGTGACAAACGAAAGTTTTGACAACCGCTGGAACAATTCACGCTGGCGGAATCCGAACTGCAGCGGATGGTCCTTGACGAAGATGCGGTAACCGGCAGCTCCAAGTACCTCGCAGTACCGCATCAGCACATCGTCATGTGCGAGCATGTCAGGGGATTTCAGCCAGTAATCCATCGAGGCTTCCGGGAAAAGCTGCAATCCAAGGAAAACACGACGTTCGCGCGGCACTTCGGAAAGCCGACTGTCCCAAGCCCGGTTCAGGAGCTTGAGAACGGCAACATCCCGTATCCTGACCTTGTGCTTGAGACGCTTCAGTGCGTCCAAATAATGGAGATTGTATCGATCGCGCATGAGGAAGCGCCAAACGTTGAAATAGGCGCCACGTAACGCATAGTACCCGAACACGCGCCAAAATCGCGTGGTCGAGAATCGTTTTGCATCGCGCACGTAAGCCGGCGCAAAGTCCGTCTTGCAAAGCACCCGCACTGCCGCTTCCACTTCGCCAATCGACGGTTCGCGGAGCCAGGCCGGCTTTCCACGGCGCATCAGCATGATCTGATCGGGAATGATCGAGGTGGTCATCTCCAGAAAATCGATACCGCGCGTGCGCGCCGTTCGCTCCATGACGTCCATGACATAGCGGTCCATGGTAAACGTCAGCACGAGATCGGGGTCCAGGTCGTCGAAAGCGCGCTCGATCGCCTGCGTCATGCTCCCGATCATCCGCAGAGCGAGTCCGTGATCGATGCTCCGGAGAACCCGGCAGCGGAGGATGATGTCCGCGCACCCGTCTTTGCCAAAACGTGCGATGGCAGCCTCGGCGGCGTCACCCTTCCGCATGAAACGGTAGAAATCGTCGACCAACGAACGATCACCCTCGCCACGCAGATCGCTCAGAACCGTGACGTCGGCGAAATCGATCCGCGACGCGAGGTATTTCCACCACGGGGTGGTGTTATGAATCGTAAAAAAGACCAGGCGAGGCATTAGTTCCCGTTCGCGTCCGTTTGCCCGCTCGCCGCCAGAAACGGGCTACTCGGCAGATTGACGCAGCGGGCGAACATGTCCTCCGCGACCGGCAAGGCCGCACGCGGACGATCCATGTACATCGGAAGCATGTGCATGGGCGTCCAGAGCGGTCTCGCCTGAATGCCGTGGCCGTGGAGCGCTGAAAGCAGCCGGTCGCGCTCGCCGGCATGTTTACGCTCAATCACCAGGGTGTTCAACCAGTAATTGCTTTGGGAACCCGGGGGTTCACGAAAGATACGCGCGTGAGGGAATTCCTCGAAAACGTCGAGATAGCGTTCCGCAAGTTGCCGCTTGGCTGTGACCATCGCCGGCAGCCGTTCCATCTGCGCGCAGCCGAGCGCCGCGTTGATGTTCGGGAGCCGGTAGTTATAGGCGATCTCGTCATGATCGAACGACCAGGCATGCGGTTTCTTGGCCGTGCTCGTGAAGTGGCGCGCGCGCCGGGCGTACTCGTCGTCGTCGGTCAGGATCATGCCACCGCCGCCCGTCGTGACAATCTTGTTGCCGTTGAAACTGAGGACCGCGGAGTGACCGAACGTGCCGCACGCCCTTCCCTTCCAGGTCGAGCCGAGCGCCTCCGTCGCATCCTCGACGACGACAAGACCGTATTTGTCGGCGACCGCCATCAGCGGTGCCATGTCGACCGGGTGACCGAAGACATGCACCGGGACGATTGCGCGTAGTCGCCGGCCGGTATGCCGGTTTACCGTCTCGCCATTGCCGCGAGCCGAAATCTGCTGCAAATGCGACTCGAGCGCAAACGGGTCCACCCCGAGCGTATCCCAGCTCGAATCAACAAAGTGCGGAATGGCGCCGGCGTGGCTTACGGCGTTCGCGGTCGCAACGAATGTGATCGACGGCAGCAGCACCTCATCGTTTGCCTTCACGCCCTCCAGCAGCAGCGCGGCATGAAGGGCAGCGGTGCCATTGACGATCGCGACCGCATGGCGCGCTCCCGTGGCGGCAGCGACCATCCGTTCGAACTGGGTCACATATTTGCCCGCCGAGGAAACCCAACTGGTATCGATACAATCGAGAACGAGTTCGCGCTCGCGCGCGCCCAATCGAGGTTCGTGCAGCGCAACGGGACGGGTCGCCAACCCCAGAACCGTATCGACGGCCCGCAGCACCGCGGGCACATCAAGCCCGGCAGGACAATCTTCTATGGCGGGAAGACGGCTCATCGCGCTCACAAATGATAGGTGCCGGCGCGATAACGGGAAAGATTTTCGCTCCGGGTAAACCAGGATATCGTCTGTTCAAGGCCTTTACGGAGACCATCGACGCCGCCGAATCGGGGCGACCAGCCCAGCAGTTTTTGTGCCTTGCCGTTGCAGGCCCAAAGCCGGTCGACCTCGCTGCGTTCGGGCCGGACCCGAACATCATCCTGCTCGATTTCGATCGCAACATTCATCAGTTCGGCAATCAAACGCGCGGTATCGCCGATCGATATCTCGAAGCCGCTGCCGATGTTCACGACCTCGCCGATACCGGCCCTCGTCTCGAACGCCGCGAGGAAGCCGCCGACCGTGTCGGCTACGAAACTGAAATCGCGTGTGGGATGGATGCTCCCGAGCTTGATGACCCGCTGACCCGCCGCGATCTGCGTGATGACGGCCGGAATCACCGCGCGAGCGGATTGTCGTGGACCATAGGTATTGAACGGCCGCACCACCGTCACCGGCGTGCCGAATGAACGTTCGAACGAAAGCGCCAGTTGGTCCGCGCCGATCTTGCTGGCCGAGTAAGGCGACTGCCCCTGCAGCCGGTGCTCTTCCGTAATGGGGACGAACTGGGCCGTGCCGTATACTTCGCTGGTCGACGTGTGCAGGACGTGAGAAACGTCGAGGTCCCGCGCCGCCTGCAGGACATTCAGCGTCCCCCGAATATTGGTTTCGACATAGGTATCCGGCGAGTGATACGAATAGGGAATGGCAATCAGGGCGGCGAGATGAAAAACCGCGTCGCATCCCTTCATCGCGGTACGCACGCCGTTGGGATCGCGGATGTCGCCGGCGAAGACTTCCAGATGACCCCGCACTTCGGCTGGAAGCGAATCGATCCAGCCGTGCGAACCTATGCTGTTGTAATGCACGAAGGCTCGCACGCTATAATTCCCGCGAACCAGCTCTTCCGCGAGGTGCGAACCGATGAACCCGCCAGCGCCGGTCAGTAGTACTTTTCGCAAGTGTCCGATTCCTCTCCGCCCGGCCGAACCACCCGCGCGGCGTGGGCCGCTTCTAAACAGTACAGCGGCCGGTGACCAGATCGAATGCGCCAGAATTACAGCCGAAAAGACCAGGAACTGGGCCCGGGCCAACTGGAAGACCCTCGGCAAACTCGTCCAAGAGCGCGAATAAGATATTGATAATTATAAAATACTCTTGACTGACCGGCCGCCCCGGATTCGCGGTTGCGTCCCGTCGCTCAATTGAATTCACACACCAGATCGATCACCATGCGCTGTTGTTCCAAGGTAATTTCGGCGAACATTGGCAACGACAGAATCCGGCTTTGATCGCAGTATGCGTTCGGAAATCGTTCCGGCCGATGGTCGAAACGTTGGTAAGCCGCGAGGAACGGCAAGGCGGTCGGATAGTTGATCGCAGTCTGCACACCATTCGCGCTCAAATGGGCGGCCAGCGCGTCACGACGCGGATGCTTGATCGTATACAGATGGTAGGCATGGGAGCGGTCTGGCACTACCACCGGCACAACGACGTGCTGTATCTGGTCGAGACCGGCATCGTAAACCCTCGCGGCGTTCTGTCTTGCCCGCGTCCATTCGGCGAGATGCGGCAACTTGGCCGACAGGATCGCCGCCTGCATGCCGTCGAGCCGACTGTTAATCCCCTCGATGCGATGCTGGTGCTTCACCAGGCCGCCATGGCGCGCCAGCATGGTCATATACTCGGCCAGCGTTTCGTCGTTGGTAACGATGGCGCCGGCATCGCCCATCGCGCCGAGATTCTTGCCAGGATAGAATGAATAGGTCGCCGCGGCCCCGAACGTGCCAATCATCTGGCCCTTGTAGCGTGCCAGATGCGCCTGCGCGCAATCCTCCACGACCCAGAGCCGATGTTTGCGCGCGATCGCCATGATCGCGTCCATGTCCGCCGGCTGTCCGTAGAGGTGGACGGGGACGATGCCGACCGTACGCGGCGTGATCGCCGCCTCGATTGCGGCCGGATCAATTGTAAACGTGCAGCCGTCGGTGTCGCAGAATACCACGGTCGCACCGGCATGGGTGATCATTGCGGAGGTGCTAATCCACGAATGCGCCGTGGTGATCACCTCGTCGCCCGGCTTCACCCTCAGCGCGGCCATGGCGAGGTAGAGCGCGTCAGTGCCGTTGGCGCAGGACACGCAATGTGTGACCTCGGCAGCGCGAGCGAATTCCCTCTCGAACGCATCCACGTAGGGTCCGCGAATAAACGCATTGTCGCGGATAACGTCGGCGATCGCGCCGTCGATCTCCCCTTTGACGGTCTGATACTGGAGTTGCAAGTCAGCGAAGGGTACGGGCATCTTTTTGCCTTCATTTGCCCTTCAACCAGCGCGCCGGATTCCCGGCATAGATCCCGGCCACGGTAATGTCTTTTATTACCACCGAACCGGCTCCGATCACGACATCGTCGACGATCGTGACCGGCATGATCGTAGCATTGGAACCAATCGAGACCCGGTTGCCAATCGCGGTCTGCTGCCACAACTCCTTGCGCCCGCCGGCTGGACCACCAGTGGAGAAAGTGTCGTTGATAAACATGACGCCATGGCCGATAAAACAATCCTCGCCGATCGTCACCAATTCGCAAATGAAGGCATGCGAATGTACTCGCGTGCGTGCGCCGACTACCACACCCTTCTGTATCTCGGTGAACGGGCCTACGAAGCAATCGTCGCCGATGCTGCATCCGTAGATATTACAGGGCTCGATAACCCTGACCCGCGCGCCGAACTCGACATCGCGCAGGCCGGCCCGATGCACCTCCGGCTGGTTCACGACGCAACTCCAAGCCGGCTCAGGCGCGGCGTGAACCGAAGCGGGACCTCTGCACCGGTCTCGATCGATTCGTAGAGCGCGGAGATTAACTCCAGGCTCTTGCGTCCCTCCAGGCCGTCAACCAGCGCCGCGCGCTCATGCACCAGGCAATCAATCACATGATGGTAATAGGCCTGATGACCGAAGCCATAGACGTTTGGCGGATTGACGGAAAATTTTTCGATCACGTCCTTGTCCGAGGGAAGTTCGTCGACAAAGCGCCAGTGCCTGATCTGATTGACGGCAAAGCCAGCGATTTCGACCGTCCCCTTTTCGCCCAAAATCGAAAGCGAGCCTTCGAGGTCGGTCGGACGCGCCGCGGTTGTCGCCTCGATAATACCCAGCGCGCCGTTACGGAACTTGAGCGTCGCGACGGCGGTATCCTCGGTTTCGATCTTGGCCAGTGCCGTGATCGCGCGCGCATGCACACTGACAACGTCGCCGAAAAACCACTCCAGCATATCGACGTGATGGCTAGCCTGATTGGTGAGAACGCCGCCGTCATAGGCCCAGGTACCACGCCAGTCGTCCTGGTCGTAATAGGCCTGATCGCGACACCAGCGTACCCGCACGGTTCCTAGAATGAGCCGACCAAATCGGCCAATTTCGAGCGCCTCGCGCGCCTTGACGACGGGAACGTTGAAGCGATTCTGTTTGACGATGAACATTTTGACGCCGGCCTCGTGGCAGGCACGGATCATGTCGTCGGCGTCCTGCAACCGCAGCGCCATCGGCTTCTCGACCACGACATGCTTTCCCGCCTTGGCGCAGGCGATAACATGTGCAGGATGCATTCCGCTCGGCGTCAGAACCGCCACAACATCGATGTCCTTTCGCGCGAGAAAGTCGTCGATGTCGTAGATCGCCGGTACAGCGAACTTCGATGCGATGGCGTCGGCGCGCGCACCAATGAGATCACAGACAGCGACGAGTCTGGCCCCGGCGATTTGTTTTCCGCCCAACAAATCGGAGTGGCGCTTGGCGATGCGTCCGCATCCGAGCAGACCAAATCTGATCATTGAAGCACCTGTTACGGTTGATGGCCGTCGATTGCGGCAGGATTTTCAGGACGACCAACACCGATATCCGAGCACACGCCCATTGCCTTCGTATATTCAGGAAAGCTAGCGCAAATCAAGGCGTTTGCCACGCTCCGGACTTCCGGGGCCGCCAGCCAGTCACCCCAAGAACGGGGCTTGGTAAGTCGCTGTCCGGTACCCGGCAAACGCTGGTGACGCCGGATAACGTTCGACTCTTGCGAACCGTTCAGACCGGGTGGTTGTACGTTGTCGCCAAGTAAGCTACCCAATTCACGGATCTGTGCGGAACTCCGATGACCACGAACATGATGGCCCATGGCCGCGGGCTCGTTCGAGACCGACTCGGCTTATCTTTCCTGATTTGCCTTCACACCTTCGTTTGCTGCGCTTCTCTTGTCTGTATTGCGACCGTCCACCCGGAGTTCCATATCTTCTATCAGCCGGAAAAACTCGGCATGGCGGTCGCCGTCGTCGGAGTTTTTGCGCTGGTCTCGGTCGTTTTTGTCTTCGCTGATTTCAGCCCTGGCTATTTCATCGGGTTCTATTTTTACACGATGATCGTCGGCTATCTCTGGCTGAACCTGTTCTCCGAATTTGCCTATGATCACCGACTGGCGGGGCTGTCCGCCGCAGCGTCGACGATTGCGTTTCTGTTGCCGGCTCTTTTCATTCGCTCGCCGCTGCCCCCGGTCTGGACCTTGTCGCCAAGGGGGTTAGATCGTCTTCTAGTTGCTATTCTGTTGCTTGCGATTGCGACCCTCGCCGCCGGCGCGAGCTACAACTTCAGGATGGTACCGCTCGACAAGATCTATTATTTCCGCGACCATCTGAAATCGCCGACCGTCATAAATTACCTTACGCCAATGACGTCGAATGCGCTGTTGCCGTTTGCATTCGCCTGTTTCATCGAGCGCAAGAGCTACCGGCGCGCAGGGACAGTTCTGCTTCTCATGCTTTGCTTCTATCCAATCACCCTGAGCAAGCTGGCTGTGTTCACGCCGCTATTACTCCTTGGATTGGCATCGATTTCCCGATTCTTCGATCTGCGGATAACCGTTGTTTGCTCTCTATTGGCGCCAATGGTTGTCGGCGTGATCCTGTTTGTCCTGTTCCGGTATGAGATGATCCCCCATAATGCGGCAATGCCTTATTTTGGATTGGTCAATTTCCGGACGATCGCGTTTCCCTCGCTCGCCATGGACTACTACAATGAATTCTTCTTCAGGCACGACCTCACCTATTTTTGCCAGATCAGCCTGTTGAAACCGTTCGTCGCATGCCCCTATCAGGAGCAGCTTGCGGTCGTCATCTACAATGCATTCGGGATCGGAGGGAATTTCAACGCTTCGCTTTTTGCAACGGAAGGCATCGCCTCGGTCGGTCCGACCTTCGCTCCGGTTACCGCACTCGCCTGCGGACTCATGATCGGACTGGCGAACCGCGTATCATCCGGCCTGCCGCCGCGGTTTATTCTGGTATCGAGTGCCATCGTCGTCCAGATTATGCTAAACGTTCCGTTCACGACGGTTTTTCTTACCCACGGCGCGGCGATCCTGTTTCTGCTGTGGTACATCATGCCGCGGACAATTCCGGATGGCCGCTGACCGAGGTTCCGATGCAAAACGTACTGATCACCGGTGGCGCGGGTTTTATAGGCCAGAACCTCGTGCATGCGTGGCGCGCGGCGCGGCCGGACGACCGGTTGATCGTCATCGATGCGATGACCTATGCCGCGAATATCAGGAGTCTGGAACCCCTGATTGCCGTGGGCCAGATTGAGTTTGTCAAAGGCGACATCTGTGATCTGCCGCTGATGCGCCGCCTGTTCGATGAGCATCAATTCGAGCGCGTTGCCCATCTGGCCGCGGAGTCGCACGTCGACCGGTCGATCGCCGACCCCGAGGCTTTCCTGCAAACCAATGTGCTCGGGACTTTCGTTCTGCTCAAGGCGGCGCTCGAAACCTGGCGCTCGGCGGCTGTCATGGACAGCGCCCGGTTCCTGCACGTCTCGACGGACGAGGTCTACGGGTCGCTCGGCTGGACCGATCCGGCATTTTCCGAATCCTCGCCCTATCGTCCGAACTCGCCCTATGCCGCGAGCAAGGCTGCGAGCGATCATCTCGTGCGCTCGTTTGTCGAAACCTACCGGCTGCCGGCGCTGATCACCAACTGTTCGAACAATTACGGGCCGTTTCAGCATCCCGAAAAGCTGATTCCGCTGATGATCATCCACGCGCTGGAGGGCAAACCCCTGCCGGTCTACGGCGACGGCTCGAATGTCCGCGATTGGCTGCACGTGAGCGACCACTGCGATGCGCTGATAACCGTGATGGAGCAAGGCCGTCTGGGTCAAACCTACAATATTGGCGGCGGCAACGAGCGAAATAACCGGGACGTGGTCGGACTGATTTGCGAGACGATCGATGCCGCCTTCGCCGGAAACCGAAATCTCGCCGACCGCTTCGCATCCTGCCCCGCCGCCACCGGGCGCTCCTGCCGAGAGCTCGTTCGCTACGTCACCGATCGACCCGGCCACGACCGGCGCTACGCGATCGACGCGTCAAAACTCGCCGGCGAGCTCGGAAGCCGATCCTGCGTCAGCTTCAAGACCGGCCTCGAACAGACCGTCCAGTGGTATCTCGATCACGAAGAGTGGTGGCGCGAGGTGACCAGCGGCGCCTACCGCGCCTGGATCGACAAGAATTACGCATTCCGGATCGCGGTCTGACCGCGTGCGCATTCTCGTGCTCAACGCGGACTATCCGCGCTTCCTGGCCTGGCTTTATCGCCGCCACGACGGACTGGAGAATGCGTCCTATTCCGCCCAAATGGCAGCGCGAAATGCCAGCCTGTTCGGCGTCGCCGATTTCTATTCCAGGAATTTCGCCGCGCTCGGCCACCCCGCCGCCGAAATCCACGTCAACAATCCCTGGCTCCAGTCGGCATGGGCGCGCGAACACGGCTTGGCGGTTGAGGCACCGGCGCCGCCGGGGGCGACCGGCGGCAATGCTTTGCCGGGGTGGCTGCAGCGCGTCGTGACGCCGTTCAAGCCCATGCTCAGGCCATGGGCCCGCAAGGTTGGCCTCAGCCCGAGACTCGGCCCGCAGGCGGAGCAAATCCTGCTTGCCCAGATCGAGGACTTCAAACCCGACCTGATACTCAACCAGGATACCTTTCATGTCGATACCAGGCTGGTACGGCGCATCGGGCAAATCGGCACGCCGGTCCTGATCGGCCAGGTCGGAATCGATCCACCGCGTGGCGAGGACTGGCGCATCTACGATTTGATGATTTCGCAACTGCCTGCGGTCGTCAGATCGTTCCGCAGTGCCGGCGTGGCTTCGGAGGTTTGTCACCTCGCCTTCGAACCGACGCTGCTCAAAGAGCTTCCGGAAGCGCCGTCAACGGATATCGATATTTCCTTTGTCGGCACGGTGTCGCCCGATCACCGGCAACGCATCTCACTGCTGGAGGCGGTAGCCGAACGCCATGACCTCAAACTGTTCGGCAATCGTCCGCGGACGCTGCCGGCCGGCTCACCGCTTCACCGCTGCTTCCAGGGCGAGGTATGGGGTGTCGACATGTACCAGGCATTGCGGCGCTCGCGCATTACGCTCAATTCCCACATCGACATGGCGGGCCGAGAGGCTGGCAACATGCGTCTGTTCGAAGCGACCGGCGCAGGCGTCTTTCTGCTGACAGACTTCAAGGATAATCTGGATACGCTGTTCGCGCCGGATCGCGAAGTCGCGGTATGGCGCACGATCGACGATTGCCTCGCCGCGATTGACCGGGCTTTGAATGATGAAAGCGGCCGCGCTGCGATCGCTCGTGCCGGTCATGAGCGCACACTGGTGCAGCACACCTATCGCCATCGCACCTCGCAGATCCTTGAACTAGCCGAGCAGATACAGGCGACACGATGAAGGTTCCCCGCCTCGTCAGGCAGATTGGAAAGCGCCTGGTTTCGGCCACGCCCGTTCTGCGCCGCCATATCATGGCCTCGACCGACTATCAGGTGCTCGGTGGTGCGGACGAAGCACGCGTGGCGGCCGCGACTTCAGGAGGCTGGCTCGCGGCGCGCACCGTAGCCCGCCAGGAGCGCGCCTATCGAAACCTGATCGCCGCCATGAAGCGCGGAAAGCCGCGGACAGACTTCCAGATCGCCGCGCTGGCCGTTGCCACAACTGGCGTTGTCAATCCACGATTGCTCGAAATCGGCTGCGGGAGCGGATACTACAGCGAAGTATTCGCCACGCTTGTCTCAGGCGGGGTACGCTACGCCGGCATCGACTATTCGGAGGCAATGATCGCGCGCGCGCGTGCTCGATATCCGACAGACGAGTTCGATGTCGCCGACGCGACCGCCCTGCCCCACCTCGACCGTGCCTTCGACATCGCCTTCAACGGCGTATCGCTGATGCACATCATCGACTATGAAGCTGCGATCCGGGAGGCCGCGCGCGTCGCTAGACAGTTCTGCATTCTGCACACCGTACCCGTATTCGACGATCAACGAACGACTTATCTGAGAAAATTCGCCTATGGCGCTCCCGTGGTGGAGGTCATTTTCAACAAGCCGGAACTGATATCACTGTGCGAACGTGCGGGGCTTCGGCTCAGACGAGCATGGCCTTGCATTCCCTATGACGTTTTCAAAGTGACCGGCCACCACTCGGCGACCGAAACATACCTGTTCTCAAAGGACTCGACGTAAACCCTCGATGGAGGCGAGTAACGGCTGCTCTAAAGCGGCGCCAGAATGGTTTTCACGAAGGGACTGAGTACATTGTCCATCAGTGCAAGCTCCTTGATCTGGCTCAGGCTGCTCCAGCGGAACATCGTCATGTCAGTCTCGATCACGCGTTCATCATCGAGAAATGCAATGATATTTTCGTTCGACTTCCGCCAGAACCGCCCGCCCTCCTCGTTGTGCTCGGCGCGGTAGATGATGCGCACGCCGGTTTCCGCCGCGAGAACCTCCACCATCGGAGGGCGCTTGCCGGCGTGGGCGCGCCTGATATTCGACCAGGTGCTCTGGATGGTCGGTGACAGCTGGATCACGCCGATATTTCCCGGTTCAGCCTTCGCATTCAGCAGAAACTCGACGCCGTTTGCCGGCGTCTCGCGTGCCAGCAGGGCAAGAATTCCGCCTTCCAGCTGCGTATAGATCGGCTGGTCCCATGATGCGACCTCGCGCACATCGGCGCTTTCTATTCTGACCCCTTCGACGCCGAAGAACTGCCCGCTCCTGTGGCGGACGTTGCCCCCGTCGTCCCGCGACCAGCCCCGTACATCGTCCAACCCGATCAGGTCGGCTTTGAATCGGATCGCGTTAATTCTCTGCTCGCGCCAGGCCAGGATTGGCGCGGGGTCTCTTGGCTCGATTGCCGAGGACGCGGCGATCCGCCCGCGAAACCAGTCGAAATGGGCGCGCTCGGCCATCAAGCCACGTCCTTCAGCACTTCGATCACGGTATCGACTTCCTCATCTTTGAGGTGCGGATACATCGGCAGCGAGAAAATACGCTCGGCCTTGCGTTCCGTAACCGGGAACGCGCCCTGACGATAGCCCAGGTCGGCTGTACCGCGCATGAGGTGAATCGGCCAACGGTAGGAAACGTTACAGTTGATGTCGCGCTTGGCCAATCGCTCCAGCACGCCATCGCGGTCTGATGGATGTTCCACCACATAAACGTAGTAGGTATGCCGGCTGTGTGCGTTCTCGCGCGGCAGCACCAGTCCACTGCCGGCCAACGCCACGCTGTAGCGCGCGGCAATCGACCGGCGACGCTCAATCCAGTTCTCGATACGCGGGAGTTTCAACGACAAGATCGCGGCCTGCACCTCGTCGAGGCGCGAGTTATAGCCGTGCCGCTCGGAATAATATTGGGTTTCCATGCCGTAGAAACGGAGACTGCGGGCGAGGCGGATAACCGCCTCGTCATCGCTCATCACCATGCCGCCATCGCCATAAGCCCCGAGCACCTTGGTCGGATAAAACGAGAATGCGGAAGCATGACCGATGCTGCCAGACTGATGGTTCTTGTACAGTGCTCCCTGCGACTGCGCACAATCCTCCAGCACCTTCAGCCCGTGCCGACGTGCAACGGCCATGAGCGGATCAAGATCGACGCACTGTCCATACAGATGGACCGGAACGATCGCCGCGGTGCGTGAAGTGATCGCGGCTTCGACCTGTTCCACATCCATCAGGAAATCATCGTCCCGGACGTCGACGAAGACGGGTTTTGCGCCAAGTGTGCCGATCGCCGAAACCGTCGGAACCGCGGTATTCGGAACCGTGATCACTTCATCGCCGGCTTTCACACCCAACGACGCCAGCGCAATGGTGATCGCATCCGTTCCGCTATTGACCCCGACGCCACCACCGACCCCGAGACAGGCGGCCATCTCGCGCTCGAACTTGATGCCTTCCTGCCCCAGGATCAGACGTCCAGAACGAAACACGCGATCTACCGTTGCGAGAATTTCGTCGCGCAGCTCGTCGTATTCCCGCAGATAGTCCCAGACGTTGATTGCCATCATCCTCTCACGA
>Ga0209069_10000132_pt1 | contig 28587 bp, 14 predicted proteins | sample Str013_2_FD_187202 | JGI IMG/M metagenome (GOLD analysis project Ga0209069, IMG submission 187202) | Freshwater sediment microbial communities in response to fracking from Pennsylvania, USA - Straight Creek_MetaG_SC_2013 (SPAdes) (version 2) | ecosystem: Environmental > Aquatic > Freshwater >...
ACCCAATCCTATTTTGTTGGTTCCATCTAAAAAATACCAGTCGGGCGCATTTACATACACACCGTTTTCATTGCACCAGTGGTACAAACTCTTTTGCAATTCCATTTGCCGCCACTGACTATCGTCCAGTCCTTTGTGACCCGGGTGCGTGGTTGAAGCACAAACATCGCCCGGATACGGACCATCATTTTCGAAAATATTAAATCCTGTTGTACCAATAAAGTACTTAATCTTTTGGAGGTAAGCCAATCCCCACTTGCTGCCATAACAAGGTGCATTGCCAAAAAATGCGCCGCCGGGTTTGCCGGTAGCGGGATCTATTACATCATCCTCGTCACTGATCCTTCTTGAACTGAACAATGAGTAACTGCCAATCAAAATATTTTTGCTGTGCGCATAATCTGCCAGTGCCTTCCATTTCTTTACATTGTCTGCGGCGGTATCTTCCATATCGCAATGACTGCCGAAACTTAAAATCAACGCTTCATAACCGGTAGCCACACACTGATCAACGGCGCTTCTTACTTCATCATCATTTTTACTCACCAAGTGCATGAAGATGGGATTCTCTTTGGTCCACGGAGCTACCACCCCATACATCCGCCGGATGGCCAATCCCCTTCTCTCCCGGTCGTAGCCATCCATCAGCAGTTCATGCGTTCTTACCGAATTGAACATTTCGCCGGGTTGCAGATCAATACCCGGGGCCTTCTCCGGGTACACTTCCAGCAGGCAGGGCGTCTGGTAATTGTAATTTACCTGTGATGTATAACTGCTGTCTGCTTTCCAATGGGTGGTTTGGTCGCTGATATCGTAGCGCATGGCATTATTGAACGCATAATTTGTTTCCACATAAATGCCATGCTGCTTTTTCATTTGTTCGGGTGAGCCTACCACGGCACTTTCTTCTTCTGTAAATGCGAGGATTTCATTGACCACGCGGTTGACTTTATAAGAGCGATCGGCTTTATTCTGGATGGACAACCATTTTACAATTAGCGGAATGCCATCATACATTTCATAATGAACTGTCACCTGCAACCCCTTTGTTTGTGGCAAAGAAGCTGTATAAATAAAACTCAGCACGACACCCGCTGCCGGTTCTTTGTAATGAAAAGCAGCCGCTGCGGGTTTCCATTTCAACCGGGGTTGAATTTTGCCAATCGAATAGCCGGTGCAATGAAAGTCATTAACGTTGTCCTTAAATCCATCAATCCATTCCGGCAACAGGTAGGCGTTTTCTTGCTGTCCGTACAAACCGCCGATATTATAGTCTTTTCCATCAATGGTTATTCTTGCTTCCGGTTTTACCGAACGCAGAAGCTGCTGACCATTGCTCATATTTTTATAATCAACACAGGCAATATTGGGCTGCACACGAAAAACTCTTTTCACCAACCCATTGTATAAAACAAGGTCTTTGCTATTGGATGCATTGTATACTGCGGCTTTTTCTTTTTCAGGAACAATTAACCAGTCGACCGGCGGCTTGCTTTCTTTTACTGCTGTATAGGCGGGCAAAACCGGCAATTCAAGATCCTGTGCGGCAGCCGCTTTCATTATTAAAAGCAGGAATAAAACAATCGTGGGCTTTTGCATAAATAAAAACGCCTGTTTAAAAATTCAATTAACAGATAGAAGTTTTCGGATTTAATAAATGCCGGTTTATTGCGCATGAAAAAGCATTGCCGGCGGAATGGTTGCCTTGCTGCCATTTTCTGCCTGCATCAGCACTTCCAGGCTGTTCTCGCCTGAACCATCGAAATACGGAATTGTAATCTTGTGAAAGCCTTTTTTCAATGCGGCTTTTCCGTTCTTACCTGTATTGCCATGATTGCCATCATTGTCTACTACTTCCACACCATCAATTAAAATTTTACTGCCGTCATCAGAATTGGCATAGAAAGTATAAAAACCATCTTTCTCTATTTTTATATAGCCATCAAATACCAGCACAAATTTTTCGCTGCGTTGCTTTAATTTATTGGAGATACTGTTTGTAACGCCCGTTTTTGTTACTGCTGTATTTTCTACCGACTGCAGCGATACGGTTCCCGCAGGTTCGTAATATTTATAGCTAAGCCCGGGTAAAAGTTTGGCCGGTGAAACGGCTTTCATCCACTCGTAACGTATCACTTTTTCTGAAGCGATGCCGCTGCTCAAACCATTTGCGGGAAAACTGGCCGCTTTTACAGTACTTGTTCTGTCAATTAAAAATGGTTTTGCATAAACAGCAGATTGCGCCGTGGGCACCGCTCCGTCCGTAGTATAATGAATGATATCGCCGGCATTGCCCTGCAGACTAACAATTGGCTGCATCACCGTTTTATAATCAACTTTTACCGATGGTTTTTTTGCAAACATGCCGTAGTTGCCAATCTTTACGGCAAAGGCATAGGGTGCTTTTATTTTATTGGGATCGTATGCCGGTAATTGAATCCGTACATTTTCGCCATCCTGTTTCCAATTCAGGTTTTCTTTGGCAGATAAAAAATTGATGCTGGTGCCGGCCGGCAGCGTAAGTGCTTTCAGCACCAGTTGGTTGTTTTCAGGATATTTTGGAAAGATGGCGTACAGTGCATTTGTTGTTGGGTTATAGGTATAAAAAACTTCTTTTACTGCATAACCGGGATCAGGATCTACCGTAAGCTTCAACAGCAAATCGCCACTGCCGGTTTTTGGTTTAAAGCCACGCATGCCTTCGCTCCATTGAGAAGGCGTTTTCCACCTAACGGTATTGTAAATGGCTTCACTGTTTGTCTTCATCCAGTCGCCAATCTGCAACAAACGCTCCTGCATAATCGGTGGAATTTTTCCATGTTCATCGGGCCCGATATCCAGTAAAAAATTACCACCACTGCTCACTTTGTCAATCAACTGCAATACCAGCGATTGTGCAGAATTGTAATCCCATGCATCTTCTTCGCGGTTATAACCATAGCTAAAGCCCATGCCGCGGCTCTCTTCCCAATAATGATCTTCAAAATCAAGATCGGGCTGGTACTCTGGTGTATAAATGCCAGCATGATTGAAGCGCAGCCCCGCGCCCCAGCGATCATTTACCACAATCCTGTCTTTCACGGGGCTCTCATTATACAACCAGGTTAAAAATTCCTGGCTTTTCCATGTTTCTGCCGGTGCATCCCAATCGCCGTCTGTCCAGAACACTTCCGGCTGATAAGTATTGATCAGTTCTTTCATCTGCGGCCAGGTATGTTCTGTTACAAATTTGTTTCTGTCTGCCAGCCAAAGTGGGTTGTACCACTCGTACAAAGAGTAATACATGCCTGCATGCACCGAAGTTTTTCTTACTGCAGCAAATAAATCTTTTATCAGATCTCTTTTGGGTCCTACCGCTGTTGCATTCCAGGGAAAGCCCCAATCGCGGTCGGCCTCCTTACTGGGCCATAGTGTAAACCCATCGTGGTGTTTGGAAGTAAGCACAATGTATTTGGCGCCGGATGCTTCAAAAACTTTTGCCCATTCATCGGGGTTAAAAAGTTCAGCTTTAAACTGATCGGCCAGCTGGTAGTAAGTAAGATCGCCAAACTTCTTTTTATTATAGGCAACGGTTGCGGCATCATTGCTCTTCAACGCATGCTGGTACCACTCTGCATATTGGCCTTTCGGACTAAAGCCCGGCACGGCATAGACGCCCCAGTGAATAAAGATGCCAAATTTTACGTCCTTAAACCATTGTGGCGTGGGCCGCTGATCAAGCGAAGACCAGTTGGGTTGATAAGTTTGTGCAGCAAGTGAAAGAAGTAAAAAGCAAAGGGCATTCGTTAGCAAAAGCTTTCTCATACAATATATTTAGAGGAGATTTAAAGTTATCTCATTTACAATGCATCACAAAACCAAAGAAGCGCGGCTTAATTACCTGACATGTCTGATACAAGACCCGGTAAAACTATCAGTCAGGTGTTTGAGTACCACTTACTGTAGCCGCCTGCTGCTGGTGCAGGTCAAATACCAGCAGCACATTCTTTCCTTTTTTTAACCAGCCGGCCGGGCAATACAATTTTTGTTGCGGTCCAATGTTCCAGAAGCGGCCCAGGTTATGTCCGTTTATATACAGTATCCCTTTTGAATAATTGCGCAGGTCAAAATACGTGTCGCCGGTTTTTTCAAGATTGAATTCGCCCCGGAAGAAAATGCCTTCATGAAATCCTTCAGGATACTTTGGCTTTAAGCCGGCGATGAATTTTTCATTCATGGGCAATGTGTAGATCTGCCAGTCCATCAGGGTCATTCCGTTTAGGGTAACCCTGTCCGTTATACCTTTCCGGTCAATCATGTACTGTGCAAAATTGATATGGCCCATGCCCTCAACAAGTATGTCCAGCACAGGGTCTTTTGCGTCCGTCTTTGGCAGGTCAACGGTCCATTTGCCGCCATCCCGGTAAACGGTATCAATAAATTTTCCGTCTAAAAAAACCAGCGCATAATCATGCGGTTCTGTTATGGTAAGCTTGCCGCTTTTATGGCCAATGAGTTTTGTGCGGTACAATACAAGTCCCTGGTTTTGGTTCAAAGTCTCCATTGGCAAGGGTTGTGCAGCATGAACAGGCAAAGGCAGTTCCTTCCAGATGGTTGTAAAAGCGGACAATGAAACGGGGGGTATCGCTATTGTTGCAACTGGTTTTGGCAAATCCGGAATCATATAATCAACATATTGCCTTATCAAATCGCGCAGCATAAAATATTTCGGCGTTGGATTGCCCTGTTCGTTGATGGGTGCATCGTAATCATAGCTGGTTAAATCGGGCTGGTACTGTGTGGACGAAAAAGCATTGGCGCCTGCTGTAAATCCAAAATTGGTGCCGCCATGTATAACGTAGAGGTTAAACGATTTTTTATTTTTTAAAAGAAAACTGATTTCTTTTTTTAGATCATTGGTATCCGGCCGCGCCCAATGCTCGCCCCAGTGTGTTAACCATCCCGGGTAAGTTTCGCTGCTGAAAGAAGGCACATGAGGATTTCTTTTTTTGGCCTGCTCAAAATCGGCTTCGCTGCTGCCGCTGTCCAGGCCAATAGCGGCTCCCTCTATATTACCGGCTTCCAGCATAAAAGCGGTGGGCCCGTCTGCCGTATAAAAAGGCGTGTTGATGCCATTGCTTGTCCAAAGTTTACGAAGGGCCTCAAGATAAGTCTTGTCGTTGGCGTAACTGCCATATTCGTTTTCTACCTGTACCATTAAAACAGGTCCGCCATTGGTTACCAGCAAGGGTTTCAATTCTGCTGAAAGCCGCCGTACATATTTTGTTACTGCCGCCATATAACGTTTGTCCATACAGCGGATTTTGATATCCGGAATTTTTAGCAACCAGGCGGGCAGTCCGCCAAAATCCCATTCGGCACATACATATGGACCGGGGCGAAAAATCACCCACATTTTTTCCTGCTGGCAGATGCGGAGAAATTCGGCGATGTTCCTGTTTTCCGACGTAAAATCAAAAACGCCTTCCTGCTGTTCATGGTAATTCCAGAAAACATAGGCTGCAATAGTATTGCATCCCATGGCTTTTGCCATTTGTATACGTTGCCGCCAGTAAGCTTTTGGTATGCGTGCAGGATGCATCTCACCGCTGATGATTTGAAACGGCTTGCCATCCAGTAAAAAATCCTGCTTGCCCAATACAAACCGGTGCCTGGCCTGGCCTGCGGCAAGCAGCATTGCAAAAACGGACACAGTCAGTAAAAGCACTTTACTCATTGTATGCAGATTGATCCTGCGTTTAAAAATACGGGATCGCTTAGCCGAAACCCAACGCAAACGTTTGCGCCAATTTGCAGGGACATTGCCATTAAAAACATCCTGGTTTGTGGTTGTTTTGCGCAGGGGGGCAACTTAGTTTGCAACCCCAATTATTCATTTTGTTACCTTTACCGGCCTTTATAAAAGCGCATTCATAAAAAACAACAATTGCATATGGAATACAGAATTGAAAAAGATACGATGGGCGAAGTAAAAGTACCCGCAGATGCTTTCTATGGCGCACAAACCCAGCGCAGTATCGATAATTTTAAAATTGCACAGGACATCAATAAAATGCCCAAAGAAATTATAAAAGCATTTGCCTATCTTAAGAAAGCGGCTGCACTCACCAATCTTGAAGCCGGCGTTTTACCCAAAGAGAAAAGTGATCTCATTGGCAAAGTATGCGATGAAATACTGGAAGGAAAACTGGATGCCTGGTTTCCGCTGGTGGTTTGGCAAACAGGCAGCGGCACGCAAAGCAATATGAATGTAAACGAAGTGGTGGCCTATCGTGGACATGTTATTAATGGCGGCCAGTTGGCCGACAAGGAAAAATTTCTGCACCCAAATGATGATGTAAACAAGTCACAGTCCAGCAACGACACGTTTCCCACGGCCATGCACATCGCAGCCTATAAAATACTGGCAGACACTACCATCCCCGGCATTGAAAAACTAAGAGATACACTTGCAGCTAAGAGCAAGGAATTTATGCAGGTAGTAAAAATTGGCAGAACCCATTTTATGGATGCCACACCGCTAACTGTTGGACAGGAATTCAGCGGTTATGTATCACAGTTAAACCATGGGCTGAAAGCCATTAAAAACACCCTGGCGCATTTAAGCGAACTGGCACTGGGCGGCACCGCTGTTGGAACAGGCATCAATACGCCGGCTGGCTATTCAGAAAATGTTGCCGGGCATATTGCAGCATTAACCGGTCTGCCTTTTGTAACTGCCGAGAATAAGTTTGAAGCACTTGCTGCACACGATGCCATTGTGGAAGCACACGGCGCATTAAAAACAGTGGCCGTTAGTTTAATGAAGATAGCCAATGATGTGCGTATGCTGTCTTCCGGACCACGCAGCGGCATTGGCGAACTGTTTATACCCGACAATGAACCAGGTTCGTCTATAATGCCCGGCAAGGTAAACCCCACCCAGTGTGAGGCACTGACCATGATTGCCGCACAGGTAATGGGCAATGATGTAACAATTGGTATTGGCGGCAGCAATGGCCATTTTGAATTGAATGTGTTTAAACCTGTAATGATTTATAATTTCCTGCACAGCGCCAGGCTGATAGGCGATGGCTGTGTAAGTTTTAATGACAAGTGCGCAGTTGGACTGGCACCCATAGAAGCCAATATTAAAAAGCATGTAGACAATTCACTGATGCTGGTAACGGCCCTCAATACAAAAATCGGCTACTACAAAGCCGCTGAAATTGCGCAAAAAGCACACAAAGAAGGCACTACTTTAAAAGAAATGGCGGTAAAGCTCGGGTATGTTACACCGGAAGAATTTGATGCCTGGGTAAACCCTGCAGACATGGTAGGTAAGCTGTAAAGCATTAATTACCTTCAGCAAAAGGTGCCGGCCGTTTGGTTCTATCCAAAAAGCCGGCACCTTTTTTCTTTTAGCGTCTCCTCATTTTTAGGATCTTCCTTCAATTGTTGCCTGCCCCGGCAGCCAGATTGTTATACACGCAACAGGGTGGAAACAGGCAGGTTAAACACTGGCAAATCGCATATTAAAATCCAAAAAAATACTTAGATAAAAGATACTACATTCTACTTAGCCGGCGTTTTATGTATTGGAGCAAAAACTTTATTTCATTCGTATACGGTAAATCAGCGTTCGGTTATCGTACGAAAATGTGTTTTAATCGAATAAGGGCCTGAAGGATTGCATATTGCTGGTGGTTGAATTACTTTAGCCAATAAGCAATTAAGTAGTAGTATCTATTTATTTAACGGGAAACATCAATAACGCTTTTCAATAAATTAACTAGAAATCAGTAAGCGTTTTGTTGTCGTTCAATGTATAAGATCTATATCTATGAAATCTTTTTTACACTATATACTCCGGTATAGCCTGGTACTGCTCAGCATTGTATTGGTTGAGCAGGTGAATGCGCAAACCGATGCCTGCACAAGTCCGCCGGCACTTACTTCATCAGCAGTCTGCAGCCCCACCGCAGGTTCTCTTACGGGTGCTGCTTCCTATACAGCCGGTTCAATTGCAACGATGGGTTGTGGCACCGCTACCAGGAATGATGTTTGGTATACCTATACTGCAACTACTTCCAGCCCTACCATCACATTGACAACAGTTACCGGTATGGCGAATCCAAGGTTGCAACTTTTTTCTGGCAGTTGCGGTACACTTACAAGTTTAGCATGTGGCACTACCGGGGGGTCGCCCGTTACTCTGGCTGCTTCTGGCTTAATAGTGGGTACAGTCTATTATATAAGAGTGTATTGTACGCCCAATACTACCGGCACTTTCACCATTTGTATAACTGATCCACCTATTCCATCCAATGACAATTGCCCGGGTGCTATAGCATTAACGTCTGCAGCAGGCTGTGTTACTACCGCCGGAACATTGTTAATGGGAACTTCAAGCGCTTTGCTAACCGGCTGCGGCAATGCATCATCTGCAGATGTTTGGTATACGTACGTTGCCACTTCAAAATATCCAACCATCTCTCTTTCGGGTGTAGGCGGCAGCTTAACCACAGCAACTCCTTATATACAATTGTATTCTGCGGGCACCTGTGTTGCCGGCGTTTTCAGCGGCACATCCATTGCCTGTGTAAGCGGTACAAGCTTGCAGGTAGATACAATTGTTGGAGGTGCTGGCTTAACCATTGGCGCCACCTATTATATAAGGATCTATTCTGGATCAGCAGGGCCGTTTAACGCCGGTACATGGAATTTTAATATTTGTATAACCAACAATTCGGTAAGTGTACCAACGGTTAAATATGGCAAAAGCTATGTAAACATCACCAAAGGTGTAAATGGCGGAACCGTTGAACCGGGAGATGTCCTGGAAATTCGTATAACTTTTTTCGTTAACGCAAACGGCGCTTACAATGTCTCGGCAGTGGGCAGTATACCAACCGGCACAAGTTATGTACCCGGTTCAATCAGGATACTTACAAATGAAGGGCTTTTGTATAAACAATGGACCGATGCAGCAGACGCAGATCCGGGCACCGTATCCGGCTCTACTGTTACCATCAATATCGGCAAAGGCGCGTCCGGCACCAATACCGGGGGCACCGTAAAAAGCTCTTACAGGCCTTCCTTATTTGGTTCCCAGTGTCTTTTAGTGGCTGCTTACCAGGTACAGGTAACGGGTGGGTATGCATCCACAGTAAATGTTGGGGGCGGAACGCTCTCGTATTCAACCAATGCAAATGTACCAGTTGTCACAAATATCAATTTTCCTGCTGTTAATGTAATGGTCTATAAAAACACGGGCATCTGCCTCAATTCAGTGGGTTCAAACGGTATTGCATCAGAATTTGGAGGCACGTTTGGAAATGGAAACTTAAAAAACAGGGTGGCGTCTACAAAGATTCCACCGAACTATGTATACGCTACTCTTACAACAGGTGCTCCGGCAGATAATTATTATGGCATATCAAATAATACCAGCCCGGGAGGAGCCAATTATTCGTTTAACCCGGCTGATGCGGTAGCGTCGCACCATATTTTTAATGTATGGGATATTATCGGCGATCATACCGGGGCAGCCAGCCCAACGCTCGGCAATCCACCAACAGATACTACCGGCGGCAAAACGGGTGGTTATATGATAGTAGTGAATGCTGCTTTCAGTACTGACACCGCTTTCTTAGATACAGTTAAAAACCTTTGCCCCAACACTTACTATGAATATTCAGCCTGGTTCAGGAATATATGCAAGGTATGTTCGTGTGATTCTATTGGTACGCAAGCCAAAAATTCCGGATACATTCCTACAAGCCTGGGAGATTCTTCAGGCGTACACCCCAACCTTACTTTTAACATCAACGGATTTGACTATTACACTACCGGCGATATTTTGTACACCGGCCAATGGATAAAAAAAGGGTTTACTTATCTTACCGGGCCGGGCCAAACACAAATGGTCATCAGCATCCGCAACAATGCACCCGGTGGCGGTGGTAACGACTGGGCCATTGACGATATTGGAGTTGCTACCTGTACGCCCAACCTGAACCTGAACCCATCTACCCCTACTGTGAATGTATGCTTCGGAGACGGTGCCTCCCTTTCGGCTATTGTACAAAGTTTCTTCAATAACTATACAGAATATATCTGGGAGAAAAGTTCAGACAACGGTGTTACCTATACCAGTACCGGTTATAGCGGCACAGGTTCGCCCGCATTTAATGGCACTGATTATACTTATACGGCCGTTGGCCCTTCTTTTATCGGCGATTCTACCACCAACATGAATATTTACCGGTTAAGGGTTGCCAGCACTTCCACCAATCTTACAGACCCCAACTGTTCATTTGCTGCACTAAGAACCGTACAGGTATTTGTGCACAACTGTTCATGGCTTTTAAAAGCCGATTTTGTAAGTGTTGCCGGAAGCCTGCACAATAACCTGGCCGGCGTTCAATGGTCGATGGTAAATGAAACAGGTCGTGAAAGCTATGAAGTTGAAAGAAGCACAGACGGCATTCACTGGACAGTGGCCGGCAAAATTACTGCCAGTACCGCGGGCGGCAATAACAACTATAAACTGGATGACCCGTTGGCACTAAGCGGTGCTACTTATTACCGCATTAAAATGACCGACGACAACAGCTTTAAATACAGTAAAACCATACTGGTAAGCCCGTCTAAGATTGACTTTGCTGTAAAGGACCTGGTAAACCCGTTTGTTAACAGCGTTTCCTGTAATGTTATCGTGCCCGAAGAGGGCGACCTTCATGTCAGCATTTTAGACATGTATGGAAGGACCATTAAAGCTTTTACGCAATCTGCTGCCAAGGGCATTAGCGCAGTAAAAATTCAGGACCTCGGCTCTTTAAGCGGTGGCACCTATTTCCTGAAAATAGAATGGCAGAACCAGGGTATCACCAAAAAAATCCTTAAAACAAATTAACCCCCCCAAAAAAAAGTACGATTGCTGTTCTTAAATGCGGTCCCGTCCCGTAAAAACCGCAAATCGCCAGATGGGTTAGCTACAAATTCATAAAAAAACTGCTTCAAAGCTTAATGCGGCATACAAATAATGTTCATGCGGGCATACGTAAAATGTTCATTTTTTTCTGAAAAATTTCATTCCTGCACCAATCAAACACTGATAACCAACAAAGTAACCGACCCAAAAAATACTGCCGTTCTGCCAATAAAACCCAAGTACTAGTACGATTGCAACTACATCCCGGTTTACCTATTTTTGGGTAGATTAGAAGTGCAGGTAATCGTGACCTGGAAACAGAAATCAGTATCTATGAAACTACCTCTACCCACTGTACACATGTACAGACTGCTTGCTTTCTCTGGCATGTTTTGCATTACGGTAGTGGCCGGTGCACAAACAGTAGACTACGGAAAAAGCTATATCAACCTTACCAAAGGCGCTACTGGCGGTACCATGGAGCCAGGAGACATTCTACAGATAAAAGCCACTTTTGTGGTAAAATCAGGCACACTCGACAGCTGCGGTTTTTTTGACAACATTCCAGCCGGCACTTCCTATATAGCCGGAAGCCTGGCGGTGCTGACCAACGAAGGCAAAATATACAAATCGTTTACAGATGCTGCCGGCGATGACTGCGGCGGCATTTCGGGCTCCGCAGTAACCATTAACCTCGGTTTTAACCCTGCTGCCGGCAAACAGGCCACGGCTTTCCGCAGGGGGCAAATAAAAAACACCGATAAACCTTCATTCTTTGGCAGCACCTGTATTATGGTGGCTTCTTATAAAATTCAGATTACCGCCGCTCTGGGCAGCCAGGTAAACATCGGGAGTGGGTTTGTAACGTATAAAAACGGTGCAGCCGCACTTACCACCAATACATTTCCAGCAGACAACGTTTCCATATTTACGAACTACGGTCTTTGCTCCAATGCTGTAGGCGCCAATGCCCTGGGTACCGAGTTTAACGGCACTTTTGGAACCGGCAAAGCCAAAAACAGGGGCGTTTCTGCCAATGTGCCTCCCAGTTATACCTATGCCACTTTTGGGGCCAATGCACCCAACGACTATTACTATGGCATTTCAAACAATACCAGTACCTCCGGGGCTGGTTATAGTACCAGCAATGCATGGCCCAAACCCGATCCTTCCGCTACATCGCACCGTGTATTTGGTTTATGGGATATTATTGGCGACCATACCGGTGCCGTAAGCCCGGTGTTGGGCAATCCGCCCGCAGACACCGTAAACAACAACAATGGCGGCTATATGCTGGTGATCAATGCCAGTTATCGTATCGACTCCGCCTTTAATCAAACCATTACCGGCCTTTGCCCCAATACTTACTATGAATTTTCACTGTGGATCAGGAATATCTGTTCCAAATGCGGTTGCGATTCTAACGGAAAAGGCGCTACCGGCGGAGCGGGTTATATTCCCACCGCTGCGGGTGATTCTTCCGGCGTAAAACCCAATCTTACTCTGGCCATCAATGGCATCGACTATTACACAACCGGCGACGTGGTCTACAATGGCCAGTGGGTGAAAAAAGGTTTTACCTATTTAACCGGGCCCTTGCAAACCTCTTTGAGCGCCATGATTAGAAACAATGCACCCGGTGGCGGTGGCAACGACTGGGCCATCGACGACATTGCACTGGCTACCTGTATGCCCAACCTGAACCTGTTGCCCTCTCCTAATATAACCGTCTGTGCCGGCAACCAGGTAGACATTTTCAGCGTTATCAGGAGTTATTTTTCGAACTATATATACTGGCAATACGAGAAAAGTACCGACAATGGCCTAACCTGGACCAACACAGGCATTTCCGGTACGGGCAGTCCCGTAATGGTGTCCGGCCAATGGCAATACACCGCCACTTACCCGTCTTTTCTTGCCGGTACTTCTATGAACAATGCCATGTTCCGTATTAAGGTTGCTTCAACCGCCCTTAACCTGAACAATGCCAGCTGTTCTTTTACTGCCAATACAACCATTACCGTACTCACCAGCACCTGCGCCTATTTGCCTTCGGCACAACTGATTTCTTTTACAGGCAATGCGACAAACGGACAAGCAAACCTGGCCTGGGTAACCAGCAATGAAACTGAAGGGCTGTCTTTTGACATTGAAAAAAGCACCGATGCCATACACTTTCAAAAAACAGGTAGTGTAAATGCACTGGTAACCGGCGCCGCACAACAAACCTATACCCTGAACGGCTATGAACAGCTGACCAGCAACATCACCTATTACCGGATTAAGCTGGTTACAACTACCGGTTTTACGTACAGCCATATCATTGCACTGTACAGTGGCCATATCAGTTTTGAGATAAAATCACTCGTCAATCCATTTGACAATTATCTTTCGTTTGATGCCGTTTCGCCCGAAGACGCAAGTGCTACGCTTGCACTGTTCGATAGTTTTGGAAGGCTGGTGAAACAGCAACCCGTTAGCCTTTACAAGGGCTCCAATAAAATAAACATACCCAACCTGGGTGCATTGAGCGATGGCACTTATTTTCTGCGGCTGCAGGCCAACGGTCAATCAATCAATAAACGCATCATTAAAATAAAGAATTAAGCTTGCTTACTCTCATGTCAATGGTAAAGACCATGAGTTGTTGATTGGTACCCGTAATTTGTTAGATAACCAGCGGCTGTTGTAGCAGCATCGCAGTTGGACTTCAGCTTTGGTTATTATAAATTTTCAGCTTACGGCTGTACAAAAAACCCCGCTTTTCTAAGCGGGGTTTTTATTATGGCGGCAATACCTTTTGGATAAAGATCATTTAAAGAAAGCAATACAACGCATATGCCTGCATCAAAAAAAAATCCCGGCTGCACATGCAACCGGGACTGATTAAAAATTGAGCTATTTTATTAATTCACTTGCGATTTTGTTAAATTTAAAATATCGGTAGGCGTGGTAAATGGACTATCCACATAATCAATGTACCTGATTTGCCCATATCCTTTTGAAAACCATTGTTCAGAAGCATAATAAGGGGTTGAAATAGATCCAGCAACATAAGATGAAACCGTTTTCACTTTAATTACATTGGTATATGTTTTTCCGCTTACGATTACAGTTGACCCTGTTTCAAGAATGGTACTGTTTAATACAATTGTTATTGGAAGAGGAACCCCATTTGAAGTAATCGTAGCAGAAACCGATGCCCCAACAAAAGCTGTACCTGCCGAGAGGTTGTCTATCAAGAAACTATATTCAAAAGCAGGAATATTGAGCACTACCCCAGAATCCGTAATGCTTGCTGCAGGCGAATACTCATAATAAGTATTGCCGGATTTACGGTAATAAGAACTGTCCTTACTAACACCATCGGTATTGGTAAATATATTGTATGGTTTACCCCCAAACGTAACGGTATTTCCTGTGCTGAATGTATACAAGGTATCTGCTGGTGTAGCCGCGTCGTACAGATAACTCCAGTTAGAGTTTTTGGTCATCGGGAAATAATCACCGGCTACGGCCGCAGTAAAGTCTACCTGGGTTTTTGTACAGGCGCCCTTGGTTATTACCAGTGTGCCGGTTACAGAATCGGTTCCACATTTGGCTACCCATGGGTAAGAACCCACCGGCAGGCTAAGATGATAGCTGCCTGCAGGATCGCAGGTGGTGGGTTCGGCACTTGTAAATGAAGTAATCTGGCCGCTCTTTCCGTTTACGGTAACGGTAATGGGGCTGGTACTGGTACTACCACCACAACCCGCTTTGCTCCAAATAACTACCTGGCCACTGTCTGCAGTGGGTGTTGTAACGGTAGTTGATTTAAAGGCAGCCGTAAACTTGCCATCTACAATTGATTTGGCATTGGTACCCGTCATGGCCTTCCCGCTAAAGGTACCGGTAACACCCAGGCTGTCAATCTTAGAAATAACGAGTGTAAAGGAGTCGGTGGCGGTTTGGTCGGTCTGGTAAATGATAGAACCTGCTTTTGAATAAGCAAACAGGCTGAAAGGTGTTTTATAGGTACCCACTTTTAGGTCGGCGCCAAAAACCTGCAGGGTAATCTGCGATGTATTGTCGGTTGAATGTCCGTTAATGGTTAAAAACTTGTACCCGCCAATGGTATCCACGGCTACTGTATCAACCGGGCCTTTAAACTGTACGCCGGCTTCCTTAAATTCCCATTGGGCATTTGCATTGTTGGTGCCGGTTGCGTTTTCTACGCTGTATTCTTTCTGGCAGGAAAAGATTGCTGTACTGATGCACAGCAAAATTAATAAGCGTTTTAAATTCTTCATTTTTAGGTGTTTATCTTTATAAGGTCAGATGCCATTTGGGAATAAATAGAAAGGAACGATCAATTTCAGGCCACCAACCGTTTTTGATACGGCGATACCACAGGAATGGTTGGTAAAATGTTGAAGCCAAAATTACAACTGTTTTACAAAACCTGCATATTATCGTTTACCGGTGTACTGGTTTCAACAGCCGCATTTTGATCCTCATCTTCTTTTTTAAAAAACCGGCGTTGAAAAACCAGGATGGCAATAACACCGGTAGAGATAGAAGCATCGGCTATATTAAAGACAGGGCTGAAAAAAGTAAAGCGTTCTCCGCCCATAAAAGGAATCCAGCCGGGCAGCATTTTGTCTTTGACGATGGGAAAATACAACATGTCTACCACCTTGCCATGCAGGAAGCCGGCATAGCCTTTTGGCGGAAGCCACTGCGCCACATGAAAACGGGTGCTTTCGTCAAAAATCAACCCGTAAAACATACTGTCTATAAGATTGCCCAATGCACCTGCAAATATTAAAGCGGCGCAAATAATAAAACCGCGGTGGTATTTTTTCTCAATAAAGTTGCGGAGGATAAAAATGCCGGCAATAACGGCTACCAGCCTGAAAAGCGTAAGGGCCATTTTGCCCCAGCTGCCACCCAGTTCCCAACCCCAGGCCATGCCCGAGTTTTCTACAAAATACACCTGGAACCAGTTGCCACCCAGCGGGCGCAGGCCCCTGTCGTAAGACGTAAGCATGGCATGGTATTGATCCCAGTCTTCGCTCAGCGGCATGTGCGTTTTCACCCAAAATTTAAGCGCCTGATCTACTATCAGAATGAGCAGTATGAGCACTACAATATTTCTTCCCTTCACCGGTTATTTTTTAATTGGCAAATATAATGGTTTCGCTGGCAGTTGACGGGCAGGAAAAGCTGCCAGTTGTTAAATCTGCCCGGGTATTCCCGGAGACGCTCTTCGCCCGATTCCCTTTCTCACATATTTACCCAGCCAGCCCAACAGTGGCTTTTCCAGCAGCCGGTAAAAAATATAACCGCCCGCTACAACAATTGCCATTGCAATCAGCAATTGTACATCTGGTGGTACTTTTTTTTGTGTATCCCATTTTGTAAAACGCAGGTAAATGGATTGAAGGAAGAAATTATGTGTCAGGTAAATGGAATAAGATGCATTGCCAATGCCTATCCAGACCGGTTGAATTTTTACTGGCCCTGCTTTTTCTCTCATCACAAAACCGGCTACAAGCATAGCAGAAGGCAGTCCCCACAAAATACTCCGGTATACTGCCAGGTGTCCGTTTAAAGTAAACCGCGCCTGGCTTATACTTCCAAAACCAAAAAACAAAGTGGCCAGTAATCCAGCAATCCCTGTCATAAAAATAATAACAGAAACTGTTTTGCTGAAATAAAAACCAGATAAAAAAACAGCCCCCGTCAAAACCCCCATCAAAAATTCAAGCATAATTCCGCTGCCCGCAAAATTTATGTATACATATTGGTTTTTAGTAAAAACATTAATGCAAACTAACGCCAGGAAAAACAACACCGTGATTTGCAAATACCGTTTAGCACCTGCCAGCATGGCCATTGAAACAACGCTGTAAAACACCAGCTCAAATGACAAGGTCCACCCCTGGGATAAAATAGGGGAAACGATTATAGGGTAATCTGACGGAAATGGAATAAACAAAATTGTTTTAAGAATGGAGTTTTTATCATGCAGGTTTCCGGAATGCAGGTAATCGATAACCACCACAAAAAATGAAAAAAGCCAGTACACAGGTACCACGCGAACAATGCGTTTTAGAAAAAAGTAAAACCCGCCCTTTTCTTTTGCATACTGATAAGAGATGATGGTAATAACAAAGCCGCTGATTACAAAAAAAATATCAACCCCCACGGCCCCAAAATTTTCCAGGTAAAAAAAATGGGTTTGTTTGGAATTGTTCCAAAAATCTATTGCATGACAATGAACCACCAATAAAACAGCAATGGCCCTTAGAAATTGGATGGTATTTAATTTGTTGCTGTTGGCCATGCTTGTTGACAAAAAAGGGGCAGATTAAATTTTTATATAGTTCTTGTATTCGCCCGGGCGGTAGCCGGTAAGGTCTTCAATGATATGGCTGATGCGGTGTTTTAGCTTCATGTTCTTAAAACCCCTTTGCCGGGTATCAAACTCAAATTCCCAGTCCACCTGCTTTATTTTTTCCTGCATCGCCGCGGGATGGGTGCCGGCAAACAAATCAAGGCGGTCTATATTGCGGTAATAATCAAACTCCTTTTCTTCATCTTCCGGGGTGGGCGTAAATGCCGGGTCGTGAATGGAGTGGAATACCAACCCTTTTTTATGAGACACTTTAGGCGGTTTTACCCAGCCATAGTGATAAATATGGGCGTCTATCTCTTTTACTTTTAGTTTGCGTTGATCTTTAAAGCGGAATCCCTGGGCATCCTTCCAGGAGATGATGTTTTTATCGTTGCGGATGATCCGGATTTCTTTGCGGTACCATCTTCTGCCGGTGCCAATATAATTGTACTTGCCATAAAAATGCAGCCATTTAAACAGGAGTCCATCTACCCTTTTATCTGCCAGGTATTTCTCCATTGCTGCGCGGATGGCCGGGTAATCTTTTTCATGCAGGCATTCATCGCCCTGTAAGTAAAAAGCCCAGTCCGTATCTTCGGGCAGGGCATTAAAGGCCTTGTTGGTTTCTTCGGCCAGTACGGTGCCGCCGGTGCGGATGCTTTCGTCCCAAATGGTATCTATGATTTTTATTTTGGGTGAAGGGATGGCGGCAATCATTTCACGGGTGCCATCGTCTGAATTACCCACCGCGATAATGTATTCATCTACCAATGGCAATACAGAAAGGATGGATTCCTTTACGGGGTACTGGTATTTTATGGCATTCCTGATAAAACTAAAACCGGTTACTTTCATGTTGCAAAGTTAAAAATGCAAAAGGCAAAAGTTTAAATTAAAAACTGTCCGGTGGCAACTACTCTTCAAAATACACCCGCTTTACGCGTTGCGAAATACCGGTCATAATTTCATAGGGAATGGTTTGCGCCCATTGTGCTACCTGCTGCACCGATAGTTGCTGCCCGTATACAATCACTTCGTCGCCTTCTTCCACCTGGCCGGCGCCTGTAATGTCCAGCATAGTCATATCCATAGAAATGACGCCAATCACCGGCACTAGTTTTCCATTCACCAGCATGCTGCCTTTTCCGTTACTCAGTCTTCTCGGGTATCCATCGGCGTAACCCAGTCTTACCGTAGCAATCACTGTATCATTGCCGGCAACGCCCATCCGGCCATAGCCAATCGTTTCCCCTTTTTTTAAATGCTTTACCTGCGCAATGGTGGTTTTAAGCGCTGTTACCTCTTTCAGGTTCAGCCGCCCGGTGGCAGCACTGTCTATGCCGTACAAACCAATGCCCAGCCGCACCATATCCAACTGCAGCTGCGGGTAACGCAGAATGGCGGCTGTATTGGCCATGTGCTGTATAAAAGGATATTGAATCTCTTCCTTTAAAACACGCACGGCTTCAAAATAAGTAGCCGCCTGCTGCAGGGTGAACACTTCGCTCTCCGGGTCTTCACTGGCAGCCAGGTGTGTAAAAACCGATTGCACTTTGCAACAACCCTTCAGCAGTTTTTCAGCCAGCAATGGCATATCGCCTGCATTAAAACCAAGCCGGTTCATCCCCGTCTCCAGCTCTATGTGTACCGGAAACTGCTGCAGCCCTTCTTTTTTCAGGTATTCATCAAATGCCTGCAGCAGTTCAAACGACCAGATATCGGGTTCCAGGTTAAACTGTACCAGGGCATCAAAAGAATTGTCTTCCGGGTTCATCACCATAATCGGCAAACTGATACCGCCTTTGCGCAGTTCAATACCCTCATCTGCATAGGCCACGGCCAGGTAATCCGCCTTGTGAAACTGCAGCAGGTTGGCAATTTCATAGCTGCCGCTGCCATAAGAAAATGCTTTTACCATGGCCATTATCCTTGTACTTGGTTTCAGCGCCTGCTGGTATTGCTGCAGGTTGTGCAGTACCGAACTCAGGTTGATTTCAAGCACCGTCTGGTGAATTTTCTGTTCCAGCAGCGGCAGCAATTGTTCAAACTCAAAAATCCGGGCACCTTTCAGCAAAATGGTTTCGCCCTGGAATTTTAAATGATAGAAATCTTTTCTGAATGCATCGGTACCCGTATAAAAACTGGTCTCCATCCCCGGAATAGCTTCAAAAATATTTTTGTGTTTCAGCAACTGCGGGCCGATGCCAATAAAACGGTTGATTTTTTTTTCCTGCAAAGTAGCAGCAACCGTCTGGTAGAGCTCTTTTTCACTTTTACCGCTTTCCGGTATATCAGAAAGAATGATTGTTTTGCGTGCATGCTGCTGTTGCCTGGCTAAAAAATCAAGCGCTATTTTCAGTGAACTGAGATCGGCAGAATAGCTGTCATTGATAACCGAACAGTTGTTGATTCCTTTTTTTAGTTCAAGCCGCATGGCCACAGGCGCCAGGTTTTGAATCCGCTCTTCTATATAACGGCTATCCACACCCAGTTGCAAAAGGGTACAGTAACAGGTGATGGCATTTTCCAGCGAAGCATCGTCTGTAAAAGGAATTTTGAACGAGTGCTCATTGTCTTTGTACAAAGCAGTTATGTAGGTAAATGCATCATCTTTCATCAATGAAGTAATCCGGAACGTAGCATCTGTTTTTGTACTCCAGGTAAACAGGTTTAATTTATCGCCGGGCTGGTTGCGCAGCCGCTGTAACAGTTCCACCACGCCTTCGTTTATTTCGGGGTAATCGCTGCAATAAATAAGCGTCTGCACATTTTTAAACAACTGCAGTTTTTCTTTTACTTTTTGTTTGCTGTTTAAAAAACCTTCGTTGTGGGCTTCGCCAATATTGGTAAAAATGCCAATGCCAGGCTGTATAATTTTTTCCAGCCGGTCCATTTCGCCAGCCTGCGATATGCCGGCTTCAAATATACCCAGGTTGTGCTGGCTGTTCATCTGCCATACACTCAACGGTACGCCAAGCTGCGAGTTGTAACTTTTAGGGCTTCGTACAATGGCAAATTTCTCCTGCAGCAATTCATTCAGCCATTCTTTAACAATGGTTTTGCCGTTGCTGCCCGTGATGCCGATGACCGGGTATGAAAACTGTTTGCGGTGATACGCCGCCAATGCCTGCAATGCCTGCAATACATCTTTTACAAGAATGATATTTGCATCCGGCGGTAAAGCGATGCCCGCTTCTGTGCCAACAATAAAATTTCTCAGGCCCTTGTCATAGGCTTCGGGCAAAAAATCATGTCCGTCGCGCCGTGGCCCTTTCAATGCAAAAAAAAGTGAGCTGGCAGGAAACAATATTTTGCGGCTGTCGGGCAACAGGTATTCAATGCTGGCAGCGCTGCCTTGCTGCAGCCACCGGCCTTTTACAATGCTGAGTATTTGTTCGATGCTGTACACAAAACAGGATTGGTGAATAAAACTGTTTACAGGTTAGTCTTCGTTTTTTTCTGCTGCCTGTACAGAATATAGTATCGCTCCAGCCAGGCAAACCACAATTACAATTAATGAGATGTAAACGGGTATATGTATATCAATATATGGAATTTCGGCCAGCATCTTCAGCCCAATGAAAATAAGCACAATGGCAATGCCCTGCTGCAGGTGGCTGAATTTATCAACGGCTCCTTTCAGCAAAAAGAACAAAGACCGGAGGCCCAGCACGGCAAATATATTTGAAGTGTATATTACCAGCCTGTCCTGCGAAATGGCAAATACTGCCGGAATGGAATCGAGTGCAAACAATACATCAATGGTGGCCAGCATGATGATGACGATAAATATCCTGGTATAAAACCGTTTGCCGTCTTTTATCATGGTAAGCTGCACGCCATGCTCTTCATTGGTAATGGGGAATACGCGTTTCAAAAATTTGTAAACGCCGTTCTTTTCAAGATCAATCTCTTCATCTTTTTGGGCCGTAAACATTTTAAAACCGGTAATCACCAGAATTACGCCAAAGATGTACAATATCCAGCGGAAGCGTTCTACCAGCTCTATGCCCACGGTAATAAAAATAACACGCAGCACAATGGCCATAAGGATACCGATGAGCAAAACCCTTGCGTAGTGTTTTTCTTTTACACCAAAAAAAGTAAAGATGAGGATGAATACAAAGATATTGTCGATGCTCAGGCTCCACTCCATGAGGTATGCGCTGATGTATTCTACCGCCAGCTTATGCCCGTTTTCTAAGGCCAGAAAAACACCAAAGCCCAAGGCCAACGAAACCCAGAAAATGGTTTGAACAAGGGCTTTTTTGGTAGATACAACGGAAGATTTTTTGCTAAGCAGGCCCAAATCAAAAATCAGCGCCAACACCAATGCAATTCCAAACACCAGATAAGTTACCTGCTCTCTGTTCATTGATTAAAGATAGTTCAAAAGGCGAAAGATGAATGGTTGAAAGTATAAGGTTTATGCCTGTGGTTTTTTGATACTGGTAACTAATTTAGAAGTAACTGGCATTAAGCACTAAGCCTTTTACCCTTTGCTGTACTTTCTTTTGCGCATAAACTGGTAAAGGCCGCCAAATACTATTACCAGCAACAGGGGTACAATAATATTAATCAACTGCCATTTTGTTTTACCGGTTTCCAGTTTTTTCTTATCCAGCAGGCGGAGTGTAAGATCTTTGCTGCGTGTTTCCAATATGCCCGAATTGTCTACCAGGTATTCTACACAGTTCATAATAAATTCGCTGTTGGCATATTTGTATTTGGTATAGGGGTTCATGCCCATTTGCAATGGCCCATCGTTTTTGGTAACCGCGTTCAGGGCGATATCGCCGTCGGCAATTACAATCATTTTATTATCTGCATTACTTTGCGGCATAAAAGCACTTCCTGCGGCCGCCAGTGTATCACGCACTGCCGCACTAATCCGGTTTGCATACAAGGATTTGAATTTGCCTTCCAGCAAAACTGCCACCGGTACATTTTTTTGGTTAAAGCCTGCAATATTTGCCTTTGTGGCCAGTTCGTTAAAACTTACTTTGGCGGGACTGCTCAGGATCTTTGTGGCATCGGAGGTAGCCAGTAAAATGGTTTTCTGAATGCCGTCTGCTTTTACTGTGTCAATTGAATTGGGAAATTGCGACACTACATAATCCAGGTTTTTGGCAATCGGATGGTTATTGTAATTAGACAGCAGCGGAAAATAGTTGAACGGCAATACTTTTATTTGGGGTTTGCCGCCTACGGTGCCAATCACAGAAGGGTAACCATCGCAGTTCAGGTCTTCCACCAAATCCAGGTTAATGCGTACCCCATATTTAAACATCAGATCCTCCAGGTTCAGCCCGCGGTCAAAAGCAATAAAATCATTTTGAGAACGCTCCAGGCTGTCCATCTCGGCATAGAGGTTGTCTATCATCCAGAGCAGTTTGCCCCCGTGCATCACATATTGATCCAGCTTTAATTTTTGCGCATCGGTAAATTTGGCGGAAGGCTTTGTAATCACCATCGCACTAAAAAATGGCGGTATGGCTGCAAAGCTGTCGAGGTTAAAAATCCGCAGGTTATAATTCCGTTTCAGGTTGTTGCCAATTAAATCATACACATTGTAAGAAAGCGGTTCTCCATTGCCGGTAAGATAACCCACCAGCGGTACCGTATCTTTTGTAATCTTATTGATGGCATTGGCAAATTTGAATTCCAGCGTAGCTTCTGCACGGTTAATGGATCCTTCATCCAGGTCTGTACTCTGGCCCGCCAGCAGATCAACCGCCAGTACACGATCTTTGTAAGTCAGCAATGCCCCCGGCACCACTTGCCTTTGTTCGGTTCCTTCGCCTTCATTTACCTGTGCATCGATGGTATAGGGGTGAATGCCCAGCGTAGCAATAGAATCCAGGAATTTTGTTTTTGCAGAATCGTTCAGTCCCGCGCCGGGTTTTTCAAAGCTGAATTTGATATTGCTTTTGCCTGCTTCTTTAAATTCCTGCAATAGTTCGGTGGTGCTGTTCCTGAGTTTTTTAAAATCCTTGGGCAAATCGCCCTCCAGGAAAACGGTGATGTTTACCTGGCCGCCCAGCTGCTTCAGCATTTTTTTGGTAGGGGTAGAAAGGGTAAACCTTTTTTCGGCGGTAAGATCGGCCCGCAGGTTTAAAAAAGATGCGGCATAGTTCAGCAGCACCAGCAGGGCAAGCAATACTATCCACCCGTATTTTGTAGCCAGCAATTTTTTCATTCAGGGCCTGCGTTTTATAAGGTTGCGTTGCGTAAACAACAAAAAGAAAACTATTACGCTGAGAAAATAAATGATATCGCGGCTGTCTATCACACCGCGGCTAATGCTGCGGTAATGAAAATCGATGCCCAGCATTTCAATATAATAACCCGCGCCGGATGCCAGTGCCGCCATACGGCTGATGGCATTAAAACCAGTGTATAAAATAAAACAGGCAAATGCGCTCACAATAAAAGCCACTACCGCATTGCTGGTTAAACTGCTGCAGCAGATGCCGATGGCAGTAAACACGGCTGCCAGCAAGAAAAGACCGGTATAGGAACCTGCAATGCCACCCGCATCAATACCCGCATTGCCGGCACTTAAAGACTGCATGCTGTAGGCATACAAAAGCGTAGGCAATAAAGCCAGCACAATGATGAGTAAACAACCAAGGTATTTGCCGCCCACCAGTTGTGCAGAACCCAGTGGTTTTGTCTGTAGTATCTCGTAAGTGCCTCCTTTAAACTCGTCCGAAAGGGTGCGCATGGTAATAGCGGGCACCAAAAAGGTTAGGATCCAGGGTGCCAGATCAAAAAATTTATCGAGGGTGGCATACCCAAAATCCAACAGATTGCTATCGGGAAAAACAAAAAGAAACAGGCCATTGAGCAGCAGGAATACTGCCAGGGCGATGATACCCGTAAGACTGCTAAAAAACTGGCGGAACTCTTTTTTACAAACAGGCCACATGCGTCAAAAATAATGTATTCAATGCAGAGAAAACGCAAATAGCTGATTTACATTGTGCAAAACCCAAGCCTCCAATCATTAGTGGATCTCCAAAAGCTTTATTGCTGTTAGGTTTGCTAAAATTGATCCGGGGTTAACGCAGAACGCAAGCCCCGGTTCTCACGATTTGATTTTCTTTCATTTCCTGCACCAGTTGTCATTGCTTATTTGTAAATTGGGGTTCAATCCAACATTTAACAACCTAACTGCATGGCTTTAAAGATAATAGATCATGGCACAAAGGAGTACCAGCAAATGGTTCAGATGCGCATGGACATTCTGCGCAAACCGCTTGGGCTGAGTTTTACCCCCGAAGAATTGGCCAAAGAAAAAGAAGAGGTGCTGATTGGCGCATTTGAAGACGATCGGATACTGGGTTGCTGTATGCTGATCAGGCAGGCTGACAATACAGTCCGGCTGCGGCAAATGGCCGTTATGAACAATGTACAGGGAAAAGGGATTGGCCGGGCACTGATGAATTTTGCAGAAAACCTGGCCCGCGATATGGGCTATAAAAAACTACTGATGCATGCCCGCAAAACCGCTGCTGGCTTTTATGAAAAGCAGGGCTATCAAATTACCGGCGATGAATTTACCGAAGTCACCATACCGCATTATGTGATGGAGAAGGAACTCTGACCTGGATTTGGGAGGACTAATGGGATTTGAATCTCTCCTGAATAATAATGCTGCCGTTTCGATACGCCTTCCCTCTGCGAAAGCCACCCCTTCCTCTGTGGCAAAAAAAACCGGCGTCTGCACAGTTTACAAATACCCCATGCTTTTCTACGGGCCTGTGTTCTATGTGGTAAACAGGCCAGGGTTAAAAAATTATTTAGCAAGAAGTTCTGGTTGAACAATAACGCCTTTATGCATACGCTGAAGGAAAGAAAGCATCGCTTCCATGCTTTTTACATCACTCACCACCAGCAAAAATAATTTACCGGCCTGCTTCAGTTTGGCTTTATTGGTATGCTTCTGTAGAAAATCGAGGGTATTCTTAAAAATATCCGATTCAAAATAAGGCGAATCCGGACGGTTGATAAAATAGCAGCGCAATATTTCATCTTTCAGGCTCATCTTTTCAAAACCCAGTTCCACTGCCAGTTTACGGCAACGAACTGTGGTAAACAAATCTTCTACCTGAGCCGGTATGGGGCCAAACCGGTCTATTATCTCGCGGTGAAAATCCTGCAATTCTTCTTCGGTATCACAATTGTCGAGACGGGTATACAAAGACAATCTCTCCGTGATGCTTTCTACATAACTATCCGGTATCAGTATCTCAAGATCGGTATCAATGGTACAATCCTGTACAAAATCTTCCTGCTTTTGTATTTCGTCTTTAAACACTTCCCGGAAAGAAGTGCGTTTTAATTCCTTAATGGCTTCATCCAGTATTTTCTGGTACATTTCAAAACCAATCTCTGCCATAAACCCGCTTTGTTCACCACCCAGCATATTGCCGGCGCCACGTATGTCCAAATCGCGCATGGCAATCTGGAAACCGCTTCCCAGTTCGCTGTGCTGCTCCAGCGTCTGCAATCTTTTGCGCGAATCAGAAGGCAGGGTACTTACCGGCGGCGCCAGTAAATAGCAAAATGCTTTTTTATTGCTGCGGCCCACCCTGCCTCTCAACTGGTGCAAATCGCTGAGTCCAAACTGGTGGGCATTGTTGATGATAATGGTATTTACATTCGGAATGTCTACGCCGCTCTCTACAATATTTGTACAAATCAGCACATCGTATTTCTGGTTAATAAAATCAAGGATACGTTCTTCCAGTTCATGCCCTTCCAGCTGCCCGTGTGCAAAGCCGATGCTCAAATCGGGGCAAAGGCCTTGTATCAGCCCGGCCATCTCTGCCAGTCCGTGCACGCGGTTGTGAATGAAGAAAACCTGTCCGCCCCTTTCTGTTTCATAATAAATGGCATCGCGGATAAAATCTTCATTAAACACCTGCACTTCTGTTTGAATGGGCTGCCGGTTGGGTGGCGGCGTATTAATGATGCTGAGATCCCTGGCACCCATGAGGCTAAACTGCAGGGTTCTTGGAATGGGCGTTGCCGTTAGTGTGAGACAGTCTACATTGGTGCGGAGCGTTTTTATTTTTTCTTTTGCTGCCACGCCAAATTTCTGTTCTTCATCAATCACCATCAGGCCCAGGTTCTTAAACTTTACCTCCTTGCCCAGCAATGCATGGGTGCCAATGATAATGTCTATTTTTCCTTCTTCCAGTTTCTTCAGGGTTTCCTTTTTTTCTTTGGATGATTTGAAGCGGTTGATATAATCTACTGTTACGGGGAAGTCTTTTAAGCGATCGCTGAAGGTTTTATAATGCTGAAATGCCAGGATGGTGGTAGGCACCAGGATTACGGCCTGGCGGTTATCGCAGCAGGTTTTAAATGCCGCGCGAACAGCAATTTCTGTTTTGCCAAATCCCACATCGCCGCACACCAGCCTGTCCATGGGCGCGGGCAACTCCATGTCTTTTTTTACATCGGCCGAAGCTTTGCTCTGGTCTGGTGTGTCTTCATAAATAAATGAAGCTTCCAGCTCGGTCTGCATATAATTATCGGGCAGGTGGGCAAAGCCGTGCTGGGCTTTGCGCTGTGCATACAGTTTAATGAGATCAAAAGCAATTTCTTTAACTTTTGTCTTGGTCTTTTCTTTCAGCCGGTTCCATACATCGCTGCCTAATTTGTTTACTTTGGGTACAGAACCTTCCTTACCTGTAAATTTGGCAATTTTATGCAGCGAGTTGATATTGACGTACAGAATATCGCTGTCTTTGTAAATAATGCGCACGGCTTCCTGCAGCTTTCCATTGGCTTCTATTTTCTGAAGGCCGCTGTACACACCCACGCCATGGTCAATATGGGTTACATAATCGCCGGGCTGCAATTCACGAAGCGTTCTTAAGGTAAGCGCTTTGTTTTTATTGTAAGCCTGCTTTACCCGGTATTTATGATAGCGCTGAAAAATCTGGTGATCGGTATAGCAGACAATTTTGAGATCGTCGTCTATAAACCCGTTGTGGATGGAAACCGGTACGGGTGTAAGTTGTATCTCTGCTTTTAAATCAATAAAAATTGTGTGCAGGCGTTCCAGCTGTTTGGGATTTTCTGCAAAAAGATAGATGCCATATTGTTTGGCCTCCCTGCTTTTCAGATCTTTTATCAGCAGGTCGAACTGCCGGTTAAAAGCTGGTTGTTCCCTGGTATGAAATTCAATTTCGTATAATGCTGCCTGTGAGGGCTGGTGTCCAAACTCGATGCGGTGCCGCTGCCGGAGCAGTTCTTCCAATGCAGCAGCTTGCATAAAATCATCCTGTGCAATGTTTTTCTTTTCCAGCTTGTCCTCATCATCGGCCGCAGTTTTTTTGGAAGGCGGCGCCAGTTCTTTCTGCAGCTCAATAAAAAAATGCAGGTCTTCTTCTTCTACCAATAATTTTTCTTTGATCACGTCCCAGTCCTGCAGCCATACGGCGGTATTCTCTGGTAAAAATTCCAGCAACGAAACTTTATCGCCGTCTTCAAACTGGGTTTCTACATTGGGGATAATGGTCACCTGCAATAATTTCCGTTCGCTCAGTTGTGTTTCCGGATCAAAAATGCGGATGGAGTCTACATCGTTGCCAAACAATTCTACGCGGTACGGCTTTTCGTTGCCAAACGAATAAATGTCCAGTATACCGCCACGGATGGCAAACTGGCCGGGCTCGTACACAAAATCTGTTTTGGTAAACCCGTAATCATCAAACTGCAACAATAGCTTGCCAATGTCCAGCACATCGCCGTTTTTTATCCGGATGATGTTTTCGGATAAAGTTTTTGGCAGCACACATTTTTCAAACAAAGCTTCGGGATAGGTTACAATGATTTTTTTATTGCCGCCGCCGCTTAGTTTGGTCAGGGCTTCGGTACGCAGCATTACATGCGATGCATTCAGCAGCTTGTAATTCTTTTTATTTTTAAAGGAAGAGGGGAAATAAAAAAGATCCAGTGCATTGGTCAGGTTTTCCAGGGTATTGTGGAAATAGGCGGCTTCTTCAGCATCGTTCAGTACTACCAGGTGGTTTATTTGGGCACAGGCCGGGTGCTGAAAAATAGCAGCCACTACAAACTGAGAAGCGCTGCCATGCAGGTTTTTGAGGTGCAGTTGCTGTGGTTGAGACATAGTAATCCTGTCCGCAATAGAAAAAACGCGGGCATCTTTACCAAATGCTTCCAGCAACACATTCAAATTCATGAAGGCTGCAAATATACTGCATGCAATGCACATAAAGGGATAGCCTTTGGCATGCGCTGAATCAAAAAC
>Ga0209069_10000133_pt1 | contig 28490 bp, 23 predicted proteins | sample Str013_2_FD_187202 | JGI IMG/M metagenome (GOLD analysis project Ga0209069, IMG submission 187202) | Freshwater sediment microbial communities in response to fracking from Pennsylvania, USA - Straight Creek_MetaG_SC_2013 (SPAdes) (version 2) | ecosystem: Environmental > Aquatic > Freshwater >...
GCATAGATTTCCCTGATGCCGACTTGTTCCGCCATGTAACGGACTTCGCTTTCCTTGTCGCCGGAAAGCAGGATCACTTTTTCCGCGCCGTGTTTGGGTTGCAGGTGGCCGATGAATGGCGAACTTTCTTGCTTGGCTTCATCCTGCAGGCGAAGCAGCGCGGCGAACTGGTCGTCGATAAACATCATGCATTCCAGACCGCTGGTCGGCGGAGGAAGATCGGGAAGAGCTCCGTAGATGTCCGCAGCCTTTTTGCGGCCGGTAATGTGGACTCTGTGCGAGTCGATGGTGCCGCGCAGACCGTCACCCGGTGTCTCGGTAACATTTTGTGGTGGAGCCGTGACGACATGTTGTGCTTCGGCGGCCGCCAGAATGCCGCGGGCCAGCGGATGTCGCGAATAATTTTCGAGGCTGGCGGCGAAAGAGAGAATCTCTTCTTGATTGCGATTCGGTGCGCACAGAATCTGCGTAAGAGAAGGGCGTCCGTAAGTAAGCGTGCCTGTCTTGTCGAAGATAAAAACGCGGCAGTTGGCGATCTGCTCCAGAACAGCGGCATTGCGGACCACGATGCCACGTCGCGCAGCCAAAGAGATTCCGCCAAGAATCGCAATGGGAATCGCCAACAGCAGCGGGCAAGGCGTGGCGATAACGGCCACAGCGAGAAAGCGCTGCGGGTTGCCGCTCAACGCCCATCCCAGCGCGGCAATGAGCAAGGCGAGTGGCGTGTACCATGCCCCCAGGCGGTCGCCAATGCGGCGGATGTTCGGCTGGTTTTGTTCGGTTTCCTTGATCACCCGCAGGATGCGAGCGTAACGCGAGTCTTCCGGGGAGCGCGTGGCCCGCACCTTGAGCACGGCTTCACCGTTGATGGCGCCGGAAATCACATGCGCGCCCGGCGCCTTGGCCATTTCAAACGGTTCGCCGGTGAGAAACGATTCGTCCATGCGGCTGTAGCCTTCCAGGACTTCGCCATCCACTGGGCAGATCTCGTGTGGCAATATCATGAGCTGATTGCCAGGACGAATTTCCGTAACCGCAACGTCGCGAAAGCTGCTGCCGTAAACAATGTGTGCGATCGTTGGCATGCGGCGCGCCAGCGAATGCAGAACAGAAGACGCTCGCCGCAACGCGTACGCTTCCAGCGCCTGTCCGCCGGAAAGCATAAGGATGACCACGCACGCCACCAGGTATTCGTGCATCAGCACCGCGCTGACAATCGAAACGCCGGCGATCAGATCGGACCCAAATTCAAAGTGGGCCAGACGGCGCAGCAGTTCGTAGATGAGAGGAATGCCTAAGAGGAGCGCGACGATGAGCGGAGACAAGGTTGGCAGCGATCCAGGAATCCAGCCCAGAGCAAAGCGAAAAACTAAATAGGTGGAGATAAGAAGGAAAACGGCTACGGCAATGAGGCTGTCGCGTGACCGCTCCATGCTGGGAAGCGCGTAACCGGGGATTCCGGTGGATTCAGCCGTGGACGCTGCGGTGTCCGTCATAAGGCTTCTTTGATTACGAAAACCCCAAGATTAGCCTAGACGAAAGGAGCAGTTGAGTGCGGTGATGTACGTCACGGCCTCCTTGCAAAGCGGTGAAGTTTGACGCAAAACAAAAACGCAGCCCTTGCGAGGCTGCGTTTCTATTTGACTCATCTGGTTGGAAACTTGGTTAGTACTTTCTCAATACGCCAATTACGCGTCCTTGTACCTGGACGGCTTTGGCCGGGACCATGATCGGTTTCATGGCTGCGTTAGAAGGTTGCAAGCGAATGGTTGCGCCTTCTTTGTAGATGCGTTTGAGCGTGGCGTCGGTGCCATCGACCAAGGCGACAACGATTTCGCCATCGCGCGCGGTGTTGCCTTTCTCCACCAGGACGTAATCGCCGTCCACAATATGTTCGTCCCGCATGCTCTCGCCTTTCACTTGCAGCACGAAGACATCTTTGGACCGCGTGATATCGCCCAGGGAGATTGTTTCCGGTGTTTCCATGGCCTCAATGGGCTGGCCGGCGGCGATGCGCCCCATCAGCGGCAGGGCTAGCTCGGTAGGAGCTTTCTGTACCTGCCGCCTGAATAGGCCTCGCACAGGGAGAACATCAATGGAGCGGCTGCGATTGTATTCGCGCTTGAGCAGCCCTTTTTTCTCCAGGTTCGTAATGTGTTTGTGCACGGTGGCCAGGGAGCTGAGCCCCAGTCCTTCACCAATCTCTTCAAAGGATGGTGAGTATCCGTTTTTCTGCATGAATTCCTGCAGGAAGTCGTAAACCTGGCGTTGCCGCTTAGTGATTGCCATATAAGCGAATTATTTACGAACGAAAGGCGAACTGTCAACAGAAATTGTGCAATTTCACAAAAAACAGGGGATTAACTGGGCAGATGCCCCCGGGCATGAGGACGAGGGTCTACTAGCTTTTGAACAAACGCGTTGAGCGCGCAATGGGCGTTGTTGGGTAAATGGGCGAAGGGCGGTTTCATTTAGACGTCGCCGCCGCATAGGCCTGGTGTAGCAACTTCACCGCGTCGCCCAGGTCTTGTGGTCCGCGGATTTCCACGGCAATCCACTTATCACCCATGGCTGGACTCGACCGGCCAAAGCTGTCAAGAAGCTTTCGGGCGGCGGTTGTTATGCGATACAACTTGATGGCGAAAGACTGCGGCGTGTCAAAACATTTGGTGCGCGGCAGCGCGGCAAAGATCTGGCCCTTGCGGAAGTAGGCAATCATGCCGAACATCTTCCGTTCGGTTACGCCCGGCCAGTCGGCCACTTCAGTCCCAAGCAAAGCCGACCACTCTTTCATGGCTTCAGAGATGTTGGCGAGTTTGCGACGTTCAGTCACGGGATTTATTTCACGCTGCGATGCGTATTGTCGTTTATTCTCGCATGGCAAGTGGGCTGGTTACAGGTATCCTCAGGAACTGCAAGGGGCCAACCTTCATGAAGACAACCAAAAAGAAAACTGCAATGAAAACAGCCAAGCCACAACGGAGGACTGAAAAGCCGGCCTCAACATCCGATCAACTTGCTGGTTTTATTGCCAAGTTCGATCCCACAATGGCAAAGCTCATACGTTCCGTGCGCGCAGCCCTGCGCAAGCGGTTCCCGACGGCAAACGAACTTGTGTATGACAACTACAATTTTTTTGTTATTGGATATTGCACCACGGAACGCTCGTCAGACTGCCTGGTGTCACTGGCGGCGCAGGCCAAGGGCGTGGCGCTCTCGTTTTATTACGGATCCACAATCCGCATAAGCTTTTGCAGGGGAGCGGCAACCAGAACCGGTTCATTCGATTGGAAAGCGCAGCGACACTCAAGGACCCGAAAGTCGAAGCGCTTTTACAGGCAGCGGCGGCCCAGACCAGGACCCCATTGTTGCCGTCAGGAAAAGGCAACACGATTATCAAATCGGTTTCGGCCAAGCAGCGTCCGCGACGAAGCAGTGCAGGTAAACGATGAAAGTAGTTCCATTCGGGGCGAAGCGTAGCGATGTTCGGGTCCTGAAGCCAAACGTTACATTCCCGGGAACTTCATCCCGGCCAGTTTGCGGCCGAAGCTGGCTTTGCCCATGTCCTTGAACATTTTGCGCATCTGGGCATATTGCCGCAGCACTTGATTCACTTCCTGGACGCTGGTGCCCGACCCGCGGGCAATCCGCTTGCGCCGGTTGCCGTTGATGACCTCGTGATTCGCGCGTTCATGCGCCGTCATGGAATTAATGATGGCTTCCACGTGCGTGAGCTGTTTGTCGTCCACGTGCTCGGCGGCTTTCTGCATCCCGGCGAAGGGGCCTACGGCGGGCAGCATCTTGATCACGCTTTGTAGCGATCCCATTTTCTTTACCTGTCGCAACTGGTCGCGGAAATCTTCCAGCGAGAAGCCGCCGCCGCTGAGCGCTTTGCTGGCGAACTCGGTGGCTTTTTTCTGGTCCACGTGTTCCTGGGCCTTTTCAATAAGCGTCATTACGTCGCCCATGCCCAGAATGCGGCTCACAATGCGGTCGGGATGGAATGGTTCCAGCGCGTCGTACTTTTCACCTACGCCGATGAACTTGATGGGCTGTCCGGTGACCTGGCGGATGGAAAGTGCCGCGCCACCGCGAGCATCGCCGTCCATTTTGGTCAGGATCACACCGGTAATGGAAAGCTTTTTGTGAAACTCGTCGGCGGAGTTCACGGCGTCCTGGCCGGTCATGGCGTCGGCCACGAACAGAATTTCCTGTGGGTTCAAGATCTTCTTGAGCGACTGCATTTCTGACATCAAGTCGTCGTCAATGTGCAACCGGCCCGCGGTGTCCACGATCAGGAAGTTGCAACCCGTGTTGGCGGCTTCTTTGCGCGCTTCTTTGGCCAGCCGTTCAACGGTCGGCGTGTCAGAGTGTTCAACTTTGCCTTCGTACAGGTGCGCCTTGATGGCTTCCGCAACAACTTTCAGTTGCTGGCGCGCCGCGGGACGGTAAACGTCCACCGAAACCAGCATCGGGCGGTGTCCGCCTTTTTTCAGCCATGCGGCCAGCTTGCCGGACGTAGTGGTCTTACCGGAACCTTGCAGGCCGGCCATCAGGATGACCGTGGGCGGCTGCGAAGAAAACTTCAGCTTGGCGGTATCCTTGCCCAGCATGTTGACCAGCTCATCGTGGACGATCTTGACCACTTGCTGCGCCGGCGCCAGTTGGGTCATCACTTCCTGGCCCACGGCTTTCTCGGCCACGGTGTCAATAAACTGTTTGACTACTTTGAAGTTGACGTCAGCTTCCAGCAGCGCCAAGCGGATCTCTTTCAGCGCTTCCTGAATGTTTTCCGGAGTGAGCGAGCCCTGCCCGCGCAGGTTCTTAAACGCCCGTTGCAGTTTTTCTTGTAGGTTCTCAAACATAGGTAAAAAGGCGTGTCCGCGGATGGGATTAGTTGCTGGATTCGGGAGCGCGCTTGTTATCCATTGTACCAGCGGAAATGGCGGGTTGTTCCACGCCCAGGTAGCTCAGGAACATCCGCAAAAGCTCCTTGCGGAGCGCCAGATCGTCTTTAGGCAGGAAATGTTTTATCGGTCCCAGATCGTGAGGCATTACCACCAATTCAAAGAGCGAGCTGATGACCATCATCATGGCCATGGAAATCGCCAGGCGCGGATCGGGGTGCTTAATCTCTTCTTTGTGGCTGAGAAAAAGCTCGATGACCCGCTCAAAGGAGCGGACTTCCAGCTTGGTGGCTTTCTTCCAAAATGGAGTATTGACCCGGCCCTGAACGAAAATCCTGATGGCACGCAACAGTGGAGTGTTCAAGCGATAGCCAAGGACCATGCCATTGATCACTTGCTCGGCAAACACCGGCAGTGGAATCTGACTAATCGCCTCGGGTGTCATGCCCGTCCTGGTCCTTTCTTCCTGACGCTCCAGGATTCCCAGGACTGTGGCTTCAAGCAGGGCGTCCTTGTCATGAAAGCGGCGATAGATTGAGCCGGGAGTAAGTCCGGCATGCTGCGCTATGCGCGGGATGGTCGTGCCCTCAACGCCATGTTGTCCCAGCACTTCTGCGGCGGCTCTGGTTAGCTTGCGCAACGATTCCCGGCTTCGCTCCTGTTGCGGTTCCAATGCTTTTTTGGCTTTAGGCATCGCGTCTTTTATATATCAGCCCCGTGGATCACGCCGTGCGTATGCTGGGTTCCCCGGGCCGCCAGGCCTGAAAAAAATTATTGACAGCGGTAGTATGTAAATGTAAATGTAAATTCACGTTTACATTATAGCCTTGTGAGGAATTTATGTCCATGGCCACAGCCAGCATCCCCGCACCGCAGAGTCCCGTTAAGGCAACTCATCCCCTCCGCACACGAAACTTTGTCACGTGGTGGGTGGGCGCAACCATCTCTTTGCTGGGCGACCAGTTTTACATCGTCGCGCTGCCCTGGGTGGTGTTGCAGATCACCGGCTCTGGCCTGGCCATGGGGACGGTGTCGATGGCGGCGGGAATTCCGCGCGCCGTGCTGATGCTGATGGGAGGCGCGATCACCGACCGCAGTTCGCCACGTAAACTGTTGATGCTTACGGCTTCCGCGCGCACAATCTTCGTCGCCGCAATTGGCGCTCTGCTTTGGTTTCACACTTTGCAACTGTGGCACCTGTACGTCCTGGCTTTCGCTTTCGGCACGGCGGACGCGTTTGCGTTGCCTTCGGCAGGCAGCATGTTGCGATCGCTGGTAAAGCCGGAGCAATTGCCCGCTGCCATGTCCGTTTGGCAAAGCAGCGCTTTGCTGACCGGAGTCGTCGGTCCGGCGCCGGCCGGCATCATCATGAAAACTCTCGGCGTGGCGTGGGCGTTTTTTCTAGATGCCATCAGCTTCCTGTTCGTCATCGCCGCGCTGTGGATGTTGCCCGATCCACCGCAAGCGCAACCCGCGGGCCCCAAGCCGAGCGTGTGGAAGTCGATTGGCGAAGGGCTGGCCTACGTGGGCAAAGATGTGGCGTTGCGCTCGCTCATGCTTCTGGCCGCGGTGTTGAATTTCTGCCTCTCGGGGCCGCTGAGCGTGGGGCTGGCCTACATGGCCAAGCAAAGGTTTTCTTCGCCGGCGTTCTTCGGCATCTGGCTTTCCAGCGTTGCGGCCGGGATGCTCGTAGGCATGCTGTTGGCTGGCGTGCTCAAATCCAAACATCGCGGACGCCTGCTGCTTTCCATCAGCGTGGTACTCGGTGGGATCACCGGGTGCATCGGATTTGTACCTGGCCTTTGGGGCGTGGCTGCGTTGCTTGCCGTGATGGGCTTGCTGAGTGGCTTTATCAACGTGCAATTCCAATCGTGGATGCAGCAGCGTGTGGACCGCTCGGTGGTGGGCCGCGTGATCAGCGTCACCATGGTGGCCAACCTGGGCTTGATGCCTCTTTCCATGGCCGCTGCCGGCGTTGCCGTGGAATGGAGCCCGCAATGGATGTTCGTGATCTCCGGACTCGCCGTCATGCTGGTTGCGGCTTTTGGAGCCACGCAGAAGCCCGTGCGTGAAATCGCGTAAACTCCCTGGTTGCGGCTGCGTTAAATTTCCAACAGACGCGTTACTTTGCACCGCAAGACTATTGCGTCGCCTGGCTTTGCTTTGCTAAAAGCCGCCCGAATATACTTGCAGGCGGAGCGTGCTTATGGATTCTCGTCACCGCGTCCTGCCTGACATGCCGGAGTGCTGGCCGGCGCTACCCTTGGCCGCATGGAAAGATACTCTGGCGACTTTGCATATGTGGATGCAGATCGTCGGCAAGCTCCGCATGGAACTTACGCCCCGGACCAACCACTGGTGGAACGTTCCTCTTTATGTCTCGCCGCGTGGCCTGACTACGTCGGCGATTCCCTACGGCCAGCGCGTGTTCGACATGCAATTCGATTTTCTCGACCACAAACTGGTGATCCACACCAATGACGGCGCGACCAAATCGCTCGCTCTGAAACCGCGCACGGTTGCTGATTTCTATCAGGACCTGATGTCTACTCTGCATTCGCTGGGCATTGAAGTGAAGATATGGAAGATGCCGGTGGAGATCGCCGACCCCATTCCGTTTGATCAGGACACGGTGCATCAATCATATGATCCCGCGGCTGCGCAAAATTTCTGGCGCATCCTTACTTCTGTGGACGACGTCTTCAAGATATTCAACGCACGGTTTGTCGGCAAGTCCAGTCCTGTTCATTTTTTCTGGGGCAGCATGGATCTGGCCGTGACTCGCTTTTCTGGACGTCGCGCTCCGGAACGCAACGATCCTGACCCGGTGTTGCGCAAGATCATGCGCGAAGCTTACTCGCATGAAGTGATCAGCGCGGGCTTCTGGCCCGGCGGACCGGGCCTGGATGGTCCGGCGTTCTACGCTTACGCGGCCCCCGCGCCGGAAGGCTTTGCCCAGCAGCCGGTGAATCCCAAGGCGGCTTTTTATCATCAAGAAATGGGCGAATTTCTGTTGATGTACGACGAAGTTCGCAATGCTGCGAGTCCCACCGCCATGTTGCTGGATTTTCTGCAAAGCACGTATGAAGCCGGCGCTAAGGCCGGCCACTGGGACCGCGCATCTTTAGAACGTACCCCGGAACGCCCGGAAGAACCTGCTGCTTAGGTTTAAAACCGAAAACGGCTCAGGAGAGAAATGGCCACCTGCAAACACTTCAAGGAAGTAAAAATCAGCAACACCAAAACCCACGTGTGCGAGGAATGCATCAAGATGGGCGACTCCTGGGTGCACCTGCGCCTATGCATGGAGTGCGGCCATGTCGGGTGCTGTGATTCATCCAAAAACAAACACGCCACCAAACATTTTCACCACAGCAAACATCCAGTCGTCCGCTCGATTGAGCCCGGGGAAACCTGGACCTGGTGCTACGTGGACGAAATGGAAGGAGAAGTGGGCCGAGCCTAGGGAATTTTCAGTTGAGTCCGAGAACCCTATAAACAAGCATCCAATCAGCAAGGAGATTTATATGTCCAAGAAAGAACCCCACCCTAGCGAGAAAGTCAGCGCGCAACCCCGCCTTCATCAAAGAGCCCAGGAAATTCAAGCGTACGGAACGGTCAACCATCTGCTCCCGCTCGATCTGGAAGAGCCTGTCCGCTTGGAAATGACCGAACAGCTCAACCAGCTACTGGCTGACACCATTACCCTCCGCGATCTCTATAAGAAATGTCATTGGCAGGTCTCCGGACCAACGTTCTACCAACTGCATCTGCTCTTCGATAAGCATTTTGGCGAGCAGGCGGAAATCGTGGACACAATTGCCGAGCGCGTACAAACACTCGGCGGCATCAGCCTGGCCATGGCCGCTGACGTGGCCGAGACCACGCAGATTGAACGTCCGCCGCGCGGACGTGAAGAAGTTCCCGTACAGCTTTCCCGCCTGCTGGACGCGCACAAGATCATCATCTCCAGTTGCCGTACACTTTCGCGTCGCGCATCTCAACTGGGCGACGATGGCACGAATGATCTGGTGGTGAGTGACGTTCTGCGCGCCAATGAATTGCAAGTCTGGTTCCTGAGCGAGCATCTGGTCAGCATGCCGCTGGTGCACGCCGTGGACAATGCGCAAGTGAAAAGATCTGCGTAACAAAAGGACAAGCGGTCCGCGAAGATCGCGAACTGCAAGTTATTTTACGTTTAAAAACTCCGGCTGGACGGACTTTCGTTCAGCCGGTTCGTTTTGCCGCGGTGTAAAATGCCTGCGGTAAGTGCCTTCTAAAAAACTTCCGGGAAAGAGGGACACAAACGTGAAATCCAAACTGATCGTTATTTTTTTGGCCCTGACTTTTGCTGCCGTGCCGGCATTGCTGGCATCCGGCGCCGCTCAAACTCAGACTCCGTCCGTGCGTGCCATGGCCGCGCCGGTTCCCATCGTGCTCCAGCCCGGCGGTAATGCGCAGTGTCGCATGGCGATCAAGGGGGCCAAGCAAGGCCAGTTCAAGGGCCAGAGCCTGGGCAGCAGAATGCAGGAAAAGTGGATCCCGTGCTCGCAGTTTCTGCTTTCCATCGTTTCGCCCAGAGATGTTTCCACCGGACAAGCCAGCGGCAAGAGGCAATATGCACCCATCGTCGTAACCAAGGACTGGGGCGCCGCATCGCCACAGATTTTTCAAGCCATCGCCACCAATGAAGCGTTGCCCCTGGTGGAATTTGAATTTCTGAAGGTCAACGCGCAGGGAACGGAATTCGTTTTTGAGACGGTGACGCTCACCAATGCTTCGATCTCAGCCTTCAAACAATACATTGGCTTTCCGGACGCTGGCGAACAATCGAGCCCGCACTCGCTGGAAGACGTGTCCTTTACTTTCCAGAAAATTGAAGTGACGAATACGGAAGGCAAGACTACGGCCACCGATGACTGGAGCGCACCTCGCTAAGCTTTTCGCGCTGAATAGAAGCTAGGCCAGTTCTTTGGCCGCCACCACGGTATTGCAGTGGATCGTCACGGTGTCTTCCACTTTGCGCGCATAGCCACCGGCGAACGTGACCATCACCGGAACGCCTCGGGCTTTGGCAACTTTCATCACCAGCTCGTCGCGACGCTTCAGGCCTTCAATGGTCAAAGCCAATCCGCCGAGTTGATCTTCCTTATACGGGTCAGCGCCGGCCATGTAGCAGAGCAGCTCCGGCTCAAAGTTACGGAACGCCGAACTCAGTGCCTGGTCCAGCCAGCCGAGGTATTCTTCGTCATTCGTCGCGTCCGGGAGATGCACGTCAATAGAAGACGGCGGCTTGTATACCGGATAGTTGTGTGCCTGGTGCAGCGAGATGGTAAAGACTTCCAGCTCGCCATCGCTGGCGCCCAGCATGTCGAGATCACCACTGCTGCGGCGAATATCCTGGCGTATGCCGCCCGCGCTAGGCAGGTTGCCAGGCTTCTTTTTGGGCGGAAAAATTGCCGCGGTCCCGTTGCCATTGTGGACGTCTAGGTCCACGGTCATGGCGCGTGTGATCTTACCTTCCTGGTGCATGCGCTTGATGGCCACGGCCACGTCATGCACCACGCAGAAACCTTCGCCGTGATCCGGAAACGCGTGGTGGAATCCTCCGCCAATGTTGAACGCCATCCCGCTACGCAACGCGAGATCCGCGGCGAGGATCGATCCGCCCGCAGCCAGCCAGAAGGCTTGCACCAGTTCCGGCGAGTACGGGACTTCCATTTGCAGCTCTTCCATGGCGGAAAGCGTTCCGGTCTTCAGCTTCTGCACGTACTCGCGCGTGTGGACCAGCCGGATATCGTCGTCGCACGCCGGTTGCGGCGTCATAAAGTCGCCGGGCTCCGCGATTCCGGTATCCAAAAGGTGGCGATGGATGAGCCGGTACTTTTCGGCGGGGAAAACGTGAGCGCCGATGGGCAGGTAATAGCCGTCACTGTACACCAGCTTGAAGGGCAGCATGCGCTAACAGACTACCTTGGTCGCGCCGTCCCGGCAAATGATGCTGCGCATGGCGAGCATATGCGAATGTTTGTTAAAATCTATCGGTAATACCAATCTTTCCCGTCCAGAGTTTCCCAGGAATCATTTTTAGTTGGCAAACGGCATACGGGCGAGGAGTGTGCAATCGAGTGATGCGCGGTAAGACGGCGGTAATTGTTGGCGCCCAATGGGGTGACGAAGGTAAAGGCAAGATCGTAGACGTCCTGTCTCACAGTTTTTCCGTGGTGGCCCGCTATGCCGGCGGCCACAATGCCGGACACACTGTCCTCATTCAAGGCAAAAAATTTGTGTTGCAACTGGTGCCCTGCGGCGTGCTGCGTCCGGGATGCCGCGCCGTGATCGGCAACGGCGTGGTGCTGGACCCGCTGGCCTTCCTGAAGGAAGTGGGCATGCTGCGCCAGGCCGGCGTGCAAGTGGATGGCAACCTGTTCATCTCCAACCGCGCGCACGTGATTCTGCCGTACCACCGCATGATTGAAATGGGCGCGGAAAACGCTCCGGGACGCGTGAAGATCGGTACTACGTCGCGGGGCATTGGTCCGGCGTATGAAGACAAGATGGGCCGTCGTGGACTGCGCGTCGCCGACTTGCTGGATGCCAATCTGCTCAAGACCACCATCGAGAACGCCTGCCGCGAAAAAAACATGATCGCGCATGCGCTGTTCAACTCCGAGCCACTGGACGCGGAAGCCATGCATCGCGAGTACGCGGAAGCCGCCGAGAAGATTGCGCCGTTCGTTACCGACACGGCCGTGCTGCTGAACAAGGCTCTGAACGCGGGCGAATCCGTGATGTTTGAAGGCGCGCAAGCAACGATGCTGGATATCGACCACGGCACGTATCCTTTTGTTACGTCGTCCAGCGCCTGCGCCGGAGGCGCGGTGACTGGCACCGGCGTTCCTCCGAACGCGATTCAAACCGTGATCGGGATAACCAAAGCTTATTGCACGCGCGTGGGTAGCGGGCCATTCCCCACGGAAGTGGAAGGCCCGGTGGCCGACAAGCTGCGCGCCCGCGGCAACGAGTACGGCGCGGTTACGGGACGTCCGCGGCGCTGCGGATGGATTGACCTGCCGTTGCTGCGTTATGCGCAGATGATCAACGGCGTGAACTGGTGGGTCGTCACCAAAATGGACGTGCTCGACGAACTAGCGGAAATCCCCATCTGCGTGGGTTATAAGGTCAACGGAAAGAAGACCGATTCCATCCCCGCGCTGGCCACGGGCTTTGAAAAGGTTGAATGCATCTATGAAAATATGCCAGGTTGGAAGACGTCCACTGAAGGCGTGACCAGCTTTGACAAGTTGCCGAAGAAGGCGCAAGAGTATCTGCGGTTTGTAGAGAGGGAAAGCGGCGCAAGTATCGGCATGGTGTCCACTGGTCCGGACCGCGACCAGACCATGTTCATGCCGGAATTTGAAGCTGAATTGGCGGCCGCAAAGTCCGCAAAATAACGCCGCAAATAAAGTTGCGAGGGCCACATGATTGTCCTGAAAGTGGATATGCTGGTGAAGTCGGGGACGGAAGAGAAGTGCAAGGAGTTTATCCGGATCATGCAGCAACATTCCCGCAAGGAGCCGGGTTGTCTGCTGTACGTGGGGCACCAGTCCACGGAGAACCCGCGCAAATTCTTGTTCTACGAACAATACAAAGACCGTTCGTCTTTGGACGCGCATCGCAACGCAACATATTTCAAGCAATTTGTGATTGACGGCTTGGACACCATCATGGACCAGCGCACGCGCGAACTGTACACCACCATAGACTAAAAGCTCTGCTAAGATCGGCAACCGCAGCCCATGCCGTCGCATTTATTTCCGCGAAATTTCCGTAAAGACTATCCACTGGCCGTCCGCGGCGAAGGCTGCTGGATTTTCACTGAAGACGGTAAGCGATACCTTGACGCTTTTGGCCAGGCCGCCGTCGTGAGTATTGGTCACGGCGTGGCGTCGATTGGGCACGCGATGGCCCGCCAGGCGGAGCAGCTGTCTTTTGCCCACACTTCACAATTCCGTACTCCCGTGGCTGAAAAGTTGGCGCAGCGCTTGCTGGCACTGGCGCCAGCCGGAATGCGCAACGGCGGAAGAGTTTATTTCACGTCCGGCGGATCAGAAGCGACCGAAACCGCCATCAAACTGGCGCGGCAGTTTCATTTGGAACGCGGGCTGCCGGAGCGGTTCCGTGTGATCGCGCGCCGCCAGAGTTATCACGGAAGCACTTTGGGCGCCATGGCGCTGAGTGGTAACGTGGCGCGTCGCGCGCCGTATCAACCTCTGTTATCCGAGTGGGGACACATTGCATCTTGCTTCTGTGCGCGTTGCGAACTCCATCTGAAATTTCCGGATTGCAAGCTGGCCTGCGCCAACGAGCTCGATCTTCTGCTTAGCAGCGCGAATTGGAATTCCGTGGCAGCGTTCATTTTTGAGCCGGTGGTCGGCGCGACGTTGGGCGCGGCGGTGCCTCCGGAAGGTTACGTACAACGCTTGGCTGAAATCTGCCGCGAGCATGACATCCTGCTGATTGCCGACGAAGTGATGACCGGCCTGGGCCGTACCGGAAAGAAGTTTGCTGTGGAGAATTGGAACGTAACGCCGGACATCATCACCGTGGGGAAGGGCATTGCCAGTGGATACGCTGCGCTGGGCGCCGTCATTGTTGGGCCGCGCGTGGTGGAAGCTTTCGCCAAAGGGTCAGGAGCCTTCCAGCATGGTTTTACTTACCAGGCGCATCCGTTGTCCATGGCCGCCGGCAACGCCGTGCTCGATGTTCTGGAAGAACGGAATCTGTTTGGCCGTGTTCCGGAAGCCAGCCGTGATCTCTTTGCCGCTCTGGAGCCGCTGAAGTCGCACCCGAATGTGAGTGACGTCCGCGGACTGGGGTTGCTGGCCGGAGTGGAGTTCGTAAAAGACAAAGCTTCAGGTATGCCGTTCGCTCGCGAAGAAAGCATTTGCGAGAAAATCCGTGCGGCGGCCATGTTAAACGGCGTCCTCACTTATCCCATACAAGGCTGCGTGGACGGCCTGCAAGGCGACCACATTCTGCTGGCGCCACCGTTTACTATTTCGCACGACGAATGCCAAACCATCGGCCATGCTCTGGCGAGTACGCTCAAGAGCGTATTCGGCTACTAAGCAAGACGGTCCCTACTCGACTTCTCCGGCTGTTCGCGTTCGGCGCGCTGGTTTCGTGAATAAAAAACAGTCTCTAGAACGACCAATGAAAAAAGGGAGCCCATGCAGGCGCTCCCTTTGCTATGCGCTTTATCGTCTCATTATTTGACCTTCACCTTGAGTTGGCCCGAACTGGATGAGTTGAAGTTAGCGTCACCACTGTAACGTGCGCTGATGGAGTGCGTCCCTGAGCTCAGCGAACTTGTGGTGAAATTGGCCTTGCCGTTGCTCACCGGCACCGCGTTTGAGATGGGCGTGTTGCCGTCAAAGAAGGTTACGGTCCCGGTTGCATTCGTTGGAGTAATGGAAGCAACAAACGTAAGCGGCGTTCCAGGTTTAAAGCTGGAGTCGCGCTCCGCAGTGTCGAGTTCCACCGCCGTTTTAGCTTTGGCCACAGTCTGAGTCAGGGCCGGCGAGTTTGAGCCGTTGAAGGCTGCGTTGCCACTGTATTGGGCCGTGATGGAGTGCGTCCCGGCGCCAAGGGTTGACGTTGTAAGGCTCGCCGTTCCGCTGCTTACAGGAATGCTTCCGGATATTGGATTGGCTCCGTCAAAGAAGATGACGGTCCCAGCCGCGGTAGCCGGTGTTACATGAGCACTGAAAGTCAGTGTAGCGCCAAAGGTAGAAGGATTGGTTCCTACACTCAGCACGACCACCGTGGACGTGTTGGCCTTTGGAGTGTTGACGGCCTGTGTGAATGCCGGCGAAGTTGCGCCGTTGAAAGTACCATCGCCGCTGTATTGCGCGGTAATCGAATGCGTGCCCGCGGACAAGGCGGCCGTGGTAAAGCTGGCCGATCCTCCGGCAAGAGGCACGTTGCCGGAAATTGCGAATGTGCCGTCAAAGAACACGACAGTGCCGGTTGCATTGGCCGGAGCAACGCCCGCGGTGAACGTGAGCGAAGCGCCTACCAAGGATGGATTGGTCCCGGCAGTCAGACTGACGTTAACGCTAGCGTTGCCCTTGACCACGTTCTGGCTGAGCGCGGCGCTCGAAGAAGCGCTGTCGCGACTGTCTCCGGTGTAACGCACTGAGATCGCGTGGTTCCCCAGGCCAAGGTTTGCCGTAGCGAATGATGCCGAACCATTCGTCAACTGGATGGCGTCCGAGATCGGCGTACCTCCATCAAGGAATTGGACCGCTCCCGTGGCGGTGTTGGGTGAGATGGTGGCAGTGAACACCAGGTTATCCCCGATAATGGATGGATTGGCGCCGCTGGTGAGAGAGACGTTAACGCTGCTGTTCCCAGTGCGTAGAAGCACGGGGTTGTTGCGTTGGTTCTGGAGCATCAATGGCCAGTCGTTCTTAGCTGGCGCAAACGGTGCGTGCGTATCCAGAAGCGTGACGATTCCGGGTATCGTGATGCTGCCCGAAAGCTGGTAGGCAACGGCAATATCAGTGGTGCCGTCCTGGTTGAAGTCGCCCAGGGCCGGCGCGGGTACAGGAATGATACAAAGCCGTTGCTGCCGGTAAGTTCCCAGGTTTTAAGAATGGTGGCGTCGCTCTTGACAGCCAAAAGTTTCAGGCCGCCGAGACTGAAATCCGCGCGTGAAGTTACGATTTCAGGGAAGCCGTCTCCATCCACGTCGCCAACCACGACCGCGCCAAACCCGAAGAAGCCGGACCGCAGGGGCCACGCGCCGGGGAACAGAGTTCCGTCGCTGTTGAAGATATAGAGGGCCGCATCACGCGAAAGCACAATCTCCTCATGGCCGTCGCGATTGAAGTCAGCCACAGCCAGGAACGACTGGGTGAATTGCTGGTTCTGGAGCGAAACATCCACCGGCCAGCCGGGGCGCTCCGTCCCGTCCGGTTGGAAGACATGCAGCAGCACCTGCGTCCCGTTGTAGTTGACGAGGATGGTTTCAAGTTTGCCGTTGTGGTCCAGGTCAGCGGCCGCCATGGCGAAGGGGATGCCGGTAAGCACCGGAGAGTTGAACGGTTTGAGCGAGCCGTCATGGCCAAACAATCGCAGCGCATAGTCCGTGGGCGTGGTTCCTTCCTGCACCAGGATTTCTTTCGTTCCGTCGCCGTCGAAGTCTCCAGCAATCACCCTGGTGTGGTTCAACCAGCTGTTGAGGGAGTTCTGGTCCTGGATTTGGATGGGGAAGCCGCTTGCCTGGGAGCCGTCCGGACGCCACGCGAATACGTAGGCTACCCTGTTGTTGAAGTCGCTGCCCACCACAATGGATTCCAGATGAAAATCGTTGTTCAGGTCGTCCAGGACCAACGGAACATTGCCGAAGTCCACATTCAGTCCAGGAGAGAAAACGTCAAACGTGTTGTCCGGATGAAATACCTTGATCACGTTGGTATCCGGCATCACGGCTTCATCGCCGGGCAAGCCGTCAAGGTTGCCGACAGACGGCTGGTGGAAGCTGCCGAACTGATCAAGTGTGGTCTTCTGGAACGAGCCATCCAGATTGAACACCCACGATGCGGCAGGTGTGGCCCCCTGGTTGGGGCTTTCCATGACCAGGCGGAAGGTCCCGTCAGCATTCAAAGCAGGCACAACGCCCGAATTGAAATTGGGGGCTAAATCAACAAACACGGGCCATCCCACAGAAAGTAAATCGGGCTCAAGATAAATGGTGGTAAACGCCTGTTCAGAGGAGAAGCCATTCACGGTGAGCCGGATGAGAAAATACCCGGCCTGGGTGATGGATGAAGTGTCCCACGTGGCCAGCTGAGTGTTGCCCTGCGGCGCAGCCCCACCGCCAGTGAGGCTGATACCGGTTGTCTGCCAGCCGGTGGCGCCGTCTTGCCGGGACCACTCCACCACAAAGTTCTGAAAGCCCGGCATAGTAGCGGTGCCTATGATGGGCAGCTGCAACCCCGGTTTATAAGTGGAAGGGCCCGCAGGTGAAGGACTTGTGATGCTGACCAGCGTCAGTGTGAACTGGGTCTTGTCGACAAACCCAGCGCCGTTGATGTTGAAGGCGGTCAGTCGAATGGTGTAGGTGCCGTCAAAAAGGTTGCTGGGGTCGAGCGTGCCCAGCGTGCCGGACGCGGGAATGACGCTGCTAAAGAAAGGATTCCAGGAGAAGGGCTGCGGCCCCAGGCCGTATTCGAGTATGTAGCTGGCAAATCCAGCGCCCTGTGCGAACCCGGAGATGGTGATCGGGGCCGTTGGACTGGCGCCAAACTGCAAGCCGGTGATCTTTGCTTCAAGTGGATTGGTAACGGCCACAGCCGCGGCGGCGTTGAGCGTACCGTAGCCGAATCTGGTGTCAAAATTTACAGGATTGGCCGACGAGCGAATGACCTGCCGCACTTGTTCGGTGGAATAAGCAGGATTTTGCGACAAAGAGAGCGCTGCCACACCGGATACGTGCGGCGCCGCCATGCTGGTGCCATCAAGGCGGATATAGCCGTCCCCCACTGGCTGCCCCAGGAACGTAAACGCCGCTTGCAAGGACAGAATGTCCACACCGGGGGCCGTCACGTCAACCTTGGACCCGAAGTTCGAGAAGAAAGCAAAATTTCCGAAGGGATCAGACGCCGCCACGGTAATCGCTTCCGGCGAATTCGCAGGAAAGAAATTCGCGGCGTCTTCGCTGGAATTTCCTGCCGCGGCCACAAAGACCGTACCTAGGCCGGTGGCAAACTGAATCGCTTCCTCAATAGCCTGGGACGAGCCCTCACCACCCCACGACGCGTTGATCACGTCCGCTCCATTACTGGCAGCGTACATAATGGCCGGCGCCAGCGTGGAGTCAAAGCCAAATCCGTTGTCGTCAAGGCCTTTTACGGCCATGACGTGGGCATGCCAGGCCACGCCGATAATGCCGATCCCGTTGTCACCCACGGCAGCGATCGTCCCGGCGACGTGTGTGCCATGCCCGTTGTGGTCAGACGGATCGTTGTTACCGAAAACAAAGTTCCAGCCGCGAACATCATCGACAAAGCCATTGTTATCGTCGTCAATGCCGTTACCGTCGACCTCGTTCGGGTTCACCCAAATGTTGGCCGCAATATCAGGATGGTTATAGTCGATACCGGTATCAATCACGGCTACGATTACGCCATCGCCGGTAGCTGTATCCCATGCAGTGGGCGCGCCAATGGCAAACAACCCCCATAGGTCAGGGTAGGGTTGTCCCCATGAACCGGATGTAGAGAGGAAAGGATCATTCGTTACCAGCTTGCTAGAAAAAGTATGTTCAGGCTCCGCAAACTCGACATCAGGATCTGACTTCAAGGCCTTTATCGCCTGGGCCTTTTGCGCGTCAGACATTGCACCCATATCAACAACATACGTCCTGGATAGTTCAGGAAGGGCCGCTGGCTGCGCGTGCCGCTTGGCTCGGGTCGCAAACCTCTGGCGGATGTGGCCTGAGAACTGGGCCTCTGACCAGCCGTGCTGCTTCTTGACCCGAATAATCTCCGGATACATGGGTGATAGCTGCTGGGCTCCGTGGCGATGGATGAAGTCCTGAACATGCGGGATCCGCGCCTGGCTTGGCCGAATGTGCATCTGCTGGGCGGGCACTGATGCCGGGAATTCCGACTCCGCCGCCTGCGCGAGAGCCGGCTTGAGTTTCACGATGATCCGGTCTGACTGCGGTTTTGCCGGCGCGGCAGGCGATTGCGTTTGCGCAACGACCGGGGCCGCGAATGCCAGGCTGAGAACGATGCATCCGAGGATTGACGTCCTAAAGTTTTTTGCAAGTGGTCTGAGGTGGAAGTGGCGAAGCGTGGAGGGCATGAGCTTACCTCTAGCGTGAGAAGTGCGGCACGGATGGTTAGTATCTGGAAGCAGTCTATCCTTGCCTGTGTTGGATAGTATCAACCTTGATAAGCTAGCTCTAGTTACCTAGGTATCTGTTCTAAGCTATAAGTCGTTAATGGCTGAATTCCAGGCGGCAAGAAGCTGATGCTGTAGGTGGAGTCTACTTTATTAAGCGCTAGCTAGATTGGGATTAGCAGTGAAGCACGGCAGAAGCTAAAGATACTCATATTCAATACCCAACGGATGTTGGGATTAGGCGATTTGAAGTGAGATCCAGCATGAACGCATGGCGCCGGCCATGCGTTCAGCGGATTAATGTGCGGACTTCCGAAGCCGGCAAAACTTGCGCGAGGTGGTCTACATCGTCAACTCATATCCGGCAAAGAAATAGCTCAGTTCGAAGCGAGCGGTATCGTCGGCGTCGGAGCCGTGGATGGCATTGCGCTCAATCGATTCCGCCCACTTTTTGCGGACCGTCCCGGCTTCAGCATTGGCCGGGTTGGTGGCGCCCATGAGTTTGCGCAGGTCGGCGATGGCGTTGTGTTTTTCCAGGGCCAGCACAACGATGGGTCCGCTGGACATGAACGTGGTGAGCGAATCAAAGAACGGACGGCTGGCGTGCACGGCGTAAAAACCTTCCGCCTGGTGCTTGCTGATTTCCAGCATCTTCATGCCGATGACGCGGAAGCCCTGTTCCTGGATCATGCGGATAATGTCGCCGGTAGCGTTCTTGGCTACGGCGTCCGGTTTAACGATTGAAAAAGTGCGCTGCAAAGTTTCCATGGATGGTCTTGTTTCTCCTGATTTTGGTAGCGTGATGGTTTACGCGAAACGACGTTAAGCAAAAACGGCACGAAAGCTGCTGACTTCAATTCTTTTGATATCGTCCAGCGTTACTTTGCCGGCTTGATTCCTGAATGGTCAAACAAGGTCTGGGCAATTACCGCCGGGGACTTGGCCACGGCGATGCCCGCGGCTTCCAGGGCTTTGATTTTTTCCGCGGCCGTGCCGTGTCCGCCGGAAATAATAGCGCCAGCGTGGCCCATGCGGCGGCCAGGAGGCGCGGTCTGTCCGGCGATAAACGCCGTGACCGGCTTCTTTACGTTTTTCTTTATATAGTCCGCCGCGTTCTCTTCCGCGTTGCCGCCGATTTCGCCAATCATAATGATGGCTTCGGTTTCGGGATCGGCGTTGAACAGCGTGAGCGCGTCAATAAAGTTGGTGCCGATGATCGGATCGCCGCCAATGCCGATGGCCGTGGATTGTCCCACGCCGCGCGTGGTGAGCTGGTACACGGCTTCGTATGTCAGCGTGCCCGAGCGCGAGACGATACCCACGCTGCCTTCTTTATGAATATGGCCGGGCATGATGCCGATCTTGCACTTGCCGGGAGAAATGATTCCCGGGCAGTTCGGGCCGATCAACCGCGACTTGCCTTTGATCGTGAGATATTCGTAGGCGCGCACCATGTCCAGAACTGGAACGCCTTCGGTGATGCAGACGATCAGCGGAATCTCCGAGTCCACGGCTTCCATGATGGCGTCCGCTGCGAACGGCGGTGGAACAAAGATGACCGTAGCGTTGGCGCCGGTCTTCTCCTTGGCTTCCTGCACGGTGTTGAATACCGGCCAGCCTTCGTGCGTAGTGCCGCCTTTGCCAGGCGTAACACCGCCGACCACGTTGGTGCCGTAAGCAGCTGCGCCTTTGGCGTGGAAAGTGCCTTCGCGTCCGGTAATGCCCTGGACGATGAGTCGAGTTTTTTTATCTACGAGAATTGCCATGTTTTTAGCTACTAGCTGCTAGCGACTGGCTGCTAGCAAATGCTTAATATTTTTTCGTTTACTTGTGCTGGTGTGCCGATTGCTTTGGCCTTCGCCAGAGGCAAGTAGCTAGGAGCCAGCAGCTTTTACCACTTTTTCTGCCGCGTCTTTCATCGTTTCCGCTACTTGAAAGTTGAGTCCGGAGGCTTTCAGGATCTCGCGGCCTTGCTCCACGTTGGTGCCTTCCAGACGCAGGACCAAGGGCAGCTTCAAGTTGGTGGCTTTAGCGGCTTGCACTACGCCGCTGGCCAAGGTATCCACGCGCAAGATGCCGCCGAAGATATTAATAAGGATGGCCTTCACGTGCTTGTCGCTCAGCAGGATCTCAAAGGCGTGCTGGATCTGGTCAGCGTTGGCGCCGCCGCCCACGTCCAGGAAGTTGGCGGGCGAACCGCCGGCGTACTTCACGATGTCCATGGTGGCCATGGCCAGTCCGGCGCCGTTGACCATGCAGGCAATGTTGCCATCCAGCTTGATGTAGTTCAGGCTGTACTTTGAGGCTTCCACTTCCAGCGGATCTTCTTCGTTCACGTCACGCAGTTCGCGCAGGTCTTTGTGGCGAAAGAGCGCGTTGTCGTCAAAGGTGATCTTGGCGTCCAAGGCAAACACGCGGTTGTCCGTGGTGGTGATGAACGGATTGATTTCCATCAGAGACGAATCGGTGTCGACGAACGCGCGGTAGAGGCCGGTCATCAACTTTACAGCTTCATTGATCTGTTCAGGTTTCAGTCCCAGGCCGAACGCCAGCTTGCGTGCGTGGTAGGGCTGGAATCCGGTAACTGGATCAATGGCTTCTTTCAGGATGGCCTTGGGATCTTTGGCCGCGACTTCTTCAATCTCCATACCGCCGGCGGCCGAGGCCATGAACACCGGACGCGCCGTGGTGCGATCGACCACAATGCCCAGATAAAGTTCGCGCTCAATAGGCAGCGTTTCTTCAATCAGCAGGCGTTGCACGATCTTGCCTTCCGGGCCGGTCTGGTGGGTGACCAGCTTCATGCCTAGGATTTTGTCGGACCAGCTCCTGGCTTCGTCCAGGGTCTTGGCGACTTTTACGCCGCCGCCCTTGCCGCGCCCGCCGGCATGGATCTGCGCCTTGACGACGACGCCCTTGGCGCCGGTATCAAACAGTTTTTTGGCGGCCGTTTCGGCTTCTTCGCGCGTTAACGCCATTTCTCCGCGCGGAGTGGGCACGCCGTATTTCGCAAGGATGGTCTTGGCCTGGTACTCGTGAATTTTCATGATAGGTTCTGCTTGAGGCGCCGGAATGCTGGAAGCAAACAGGTGATTTTATAAGAGGGCTAAGGGATTGGGCAAACGCGCCTACCCACGCGATGGGCAGTCGCGCGGAAACAGGTTTACACTTCCGACATGCGAAGCCGAATACCGTTTGTCGCCGCGGGATCGTACGCAGTTTTGTACGCGGCCGTGCTGATCAAGAATCTTGTTTGGTCCGCAGGAGACCAGACAGATGTAATTCGTGCCGGATTTGCTGCTCTTCCCCTTGGATTGATCACTGCGCTTACTTTCCCCGGAGGTCGCCGGGAAGCGTTTGTCGCTGTTTCGGCTTGTGCCGCGATTAATGTTGCCTGCATCTTTCTCCTGTGTCGTTGGTTTGCGCGCAAAAAGCCGTTATAAGACCAGAACTTGGATACCGTCGCTACGATTTAAGAAAACGGCCTACGTCCAACGGAACAAAGCAGGTAACTGGCAAAACCGTGGCGTTAACGATAGGCTGTACATTCACGTAACCCATGATCACCGCAGCCATCCACAAGATCGCGAACCACCGCATCTCGCTCACCCGGCAGGAGGCGCGGGACGTGATGTCCATGGTGCTGACTGGCCAGGCCACGGACGCGCAGATCGCCGCGCTGTTGGTTTCCTTACATATGAAGGGCGAGACGGTGGACGAGATCGTGGGCTTTGCGGAAGCCATGCGCGCCGCTGCGCAACGCATTTCCAACGGAGACGGTTCCGCGCTGGACATCAGCGGCACCGAACGCGATGCGCTGGTGGACACCTGTGGCACCGGCGGCGACGCCAGTGACACTTTCAACATTTCCACAGCCTGCGCGCTGACGATTGCCGGAGCCGGAGTGCGCGTAGCTAAGCACGGCAACCGCGGCATCACGTCCAAGTGCGGCTCGGCGGACGTGATGGAAGCGCTGGGCATCAACATCACTCTGCCTCCGGACCGTATTGCCGAATGCTTGCGTGAAGTAGGCATTGCTTTCATGTTTGCTCCAGCCATGCATACGGCCACCAGGTATGTGCAGACAGCGCGCCGTGATCTGCGTCCACTGCGCAGTGTGTTCAACCTGCTGGGCCCGTTGACGAACCCGGCGGGAGCGTCAGCGCAGGTTGTTGGCGTGTATTCAGAAGACCTGGTGGAAAAGCTGGCCAAGGCTCTGCACTTGCTCGGGCTGCATCGGGCTTTAGTAGTGCATGGGGCGGATGGGCTGGACGAAATCTCCATCAGCGGCCCGACGAAGATTGGCGAAGTGCGCGGCGAGTGGGTGCGCGTGTATGAAGTCACGCCCGCGCAATTTGGCCTGGAATTGGCCCCGCTCAGCGCGATTGCCGGCGGAGATCTTCACGTGAACGCCGAAATCATTCGCAAGATTCTTGCTGGAGAAAAGTCTCCGCGGCGCGATATCGTGCTCATGAACGCCGCCGCGGCGCTGGTCGCCGCCGGACGCGCTGACTCGCTAGCGGAAGGCATGCCGTTGGCCGCGCAGTCGATTGACTCAGGCGCCGCGCGAAAGAAGTTGGATGCGCTGGCGGAATTCACCAACCGTTGATTCTTGTCGCTCCGCGACAAACCGCTCGGCAGCAACGTTTTCGGTCCACTTTTTCCTGCCTGGTAACGGCACGCCTCGGCGCGCAAGTCGGCCTGTCTTTCATTTTTGTTGCTACGCTCCACACCGCTCGGGAGAATGGTTCGGAGTGTAGTTTGTACGTACTCCTGACTCAGGCCGCTCGGCGCGCAAGTCGGCCTCGCGGCCTTTTTCAGAGAATTTCGCGCCTGTAGATCTGCCTATTAACCCATTCCGCCATTTACAATCAGTAATCTAAGAACCCAGTTGAGGTCCCCATGTCCTTGTCCCTAAGCCGCCGAGCCGCGCTTACCGTGCAATCTGAAATTCGCGTGATGTCCCTGGAGTGCGAGAATGTGAAAGGCATCAATTTGGCCCAGGGCGTTTGCGATACCGAGGTTCCGGAGCCGGTACGGGCAGCTGCTAAGCGGGCGATTGACGGTGGCATCAACAGTTACACGCGGGCTGAAGGTTTGGCGCCGCTTCGCGAAGCCATCGCGGAGAAAATGCGCCGCTTCAACGGTATTGAGTGCGATCCGAACACGGAAGTTATCGCGCACTCGGGATCGACGGGCGCGTTTTATGCTTCGTGCCTGGCGCTGCTCAATCCCGGCGACGAAGTCATTTTGTTTGAACCTTTCTATGGCTACCACTTGAATACCTTGATCGCGGTGGAAGCCGTGCCGGCATTTGTCACGCTGCGCGCGCCGGATTGGAAATTTACGCCCGAAGACCTGGAGCGCGCCGTTACGCCGCGTACGCGGGCCATCATGATCAACACGCCGGGGAATCCTTCCGGCAAGGTGTTCACGCGCGAAGAGCTGGAATGGATTGCGGCGTTCGCTATCAAGCATGACCTGTTCGTCTTCACCGACGAAATCTACGAGTACTTCATCTACGAAGGCCAGCACATCAGTCCGGCAACGCTGCCCGGCATGTGGGAGCGGACCATTACCATCTCCGGCTATTCGAAAACGTTCAGCATCACCGGATGGCGTGTTGGCTACACCGTTTGCCACCGCAAATGGGCGCAAGCCATGGCTTACTTCCATGATCTGGTTTACGTATGCGCGCCGGCGCCGCTGCAGATCGGGGTGGCGGAAGGCATCCGCCAGTTGCCGGAGAGTTTCTACCAGGAGATTTCGCGCGAATACGTTCAGAAGCGTGACCAGCTTTGCGGCGTGTTAAAGGAAGTGGGACTGACGCCTTCGGTGCCTAAAGGTGCGTACTACGTGCTTGCGGATGCGGGCATTCTTGGCGGCAAGACCAGTAAGGAAAAGTCGATGACCTTGTTGCGCGAAACCGGAGTGGCATCGGTCGCAGGCAGTGCGTTTTATCACGGCGGTGGCGGCGAAAACCTGATCCGCTTCTGCTTCGCCAAAACCGAAGCCGAGTTGGATGAAGCCTGCAAGCGCTTGCGGGCGTTGCCGGAAAAGTTGAAAGCAGCGACGGCCACGTCCCACGCGCGCTAGATTGTTCCCAAAGCCAACGACTACGATCCCGTTGCGGGTGCTGCATGCGTCGGCGCCGCAGGCGTTTCTATTACGCAAGGTTCGGCATGTGCCAGTCGAAGGCGCGCGTTGACCTGGTCCAGGGTCACTACAAAGTTCTTCAATATTCCGCTGCCCAGGTTGGGCCGGTTGGGGTACTCCGGCGGCAACTGCACCACTCCCAGCAGCGCTTGGGGAAACTTGCAAACTCCAACCACCAGGTCACCTTCCAGTTTGCCGCGCTTTACATCGGCTTCTCCAAACGCTCCGCGTGCTTTGCCGACAACTTTCAGGTCGGTCAGCATGAGCTGGCCCGCAACGTCCGGAGGAATATTGAGCGAACCGGAATTCTGCGTATCCAGTACGGCGGTGAAATCCTTGCCGTTCATGGAGATTGGCAAGCCCCAGAACCCACTGACTCGTGAAAGCGGGAGAACATCTTTGCCGTTGGCCGCCGGCAGAGCCCCGCGTTCCACCCGCAAGCTTTGCTGCGGGTAATCGACAGTCAACAAAACATCGTGGAAAAACGCCAGTCCGAGCACGCCTTGTACTTCCAGGCTGCCCAGGGAAGGCAGTTCGTAGATGGTCAAGTCTTCAAAAACAGCGTCGCCTAGTTTGACGGAGTCCAGATGGAAGCTGGCCTCAGACATCTCTGAGCCTTGGCGCCGCGTCAGGCCCAGTTTGGCGGCAAGTTGGGCCGAAATGTCCATGGTGTGCGAGCCGGTTTCCACCAGAAAATTGTAAGGACCCTTGCCGTTGATCATGATCTCAACGGACGGCCGGTTCCCCGGCTGCTGCATGATGAGCGGTACGGACACAGTCCCATCGAGTTTCATGCGCTTGGGGACCCCCGACGAAGGGCGGCCGCTGGCGTCTTCATGCTGCAGGGCTGTAGCTTGGGTGATGTCGAAGGCCAGCAGAAGAAGGAAGAGTCCGAGGTGGCGGACGCGTAGCTTTGCCATGGAAGTGTTCTCCGTGAATCGCTGGGTCAGTCGATATCCGGTGGTGCCAGGCGCCGGGCTCGTGATTGAAATAGACATTAGGGAAGGAGAAAAGTGAGCTACTTGGAGGCGATGAAACATATTGAGATATTTCCGGGCCGCCTCGGTTCCAACTGGACTGAAGGAGTCCGGGCCGACCTTTTGTAGTCTCAGACCTTTTATAATGAAGCGGAATGAACTTCTCGGAACTACTGCGTGGCCTGGGTGTGTCCCACAGTGGTGGAGATACGCAAACCTCCGGGTTGGACTATGACTCCCGCCGAATACAGCCTGGATGGGTATTCGTCGCCATGCAGGGCGACAGCACCAACGGCAATCGTTACATTGAAGCGGCATTGAAGAACGGCGCGGTGGCGGTAGTCAGCGATTCCGAGGTGGAGACGCAGCGGCCGGGCATTCCATGGGCCGTGGTTCCGGACGGACGCAAAGCGCTGGCGACGATGAGCGCCAGCTTCTACTCCCATCCGGCGGAGAAGCTCAAGATCATCGGCATCACCGGCACCAATGGCAAAACGACCACCAGTTTTTTGTGCGAATCCATCTTGCAGTATTGCGGCTACCGCAGCGCGCTGATTGGGACCATTGAGTATCACGTTGCCGGAAAAGTTCTGCCCGCGCCGCACACCACGCCAGAAGCTCTGGAACTCAACCAGATTTTTGCCGAGGCCGTGGCCAGTGGCGGCACGCATGCCGTGATGGAAGTTTCGTCGCACGCTCTGGCACAGGGACGGGTGTGGGAGGTTCCGTACGAAGTGGCGGTCTTTACCAACTTGACGCGCGACCACCTGGACTATCACCAGGATATGGAAAGCTACTTTGCCGCCAAGAGCATTCTCTTTGATGGCTGCGGCGCTCCGCCACCGAAGACCGCGGTAATCAACGCGGAAGACGAATATGGAATCAAGTTGTCGCACGCGCGCCACAGCGCCAATGAACGCGTAACTCTTTACGGATTGCACGCGGGGGACTTCCGCGCAGCGAACATGAATTTATCGCAAGATGGCAGCACGTTTGATCTGATCACTCCAGCAGGCAGTAAGCGAATCCAAAGCGCGCTGATTGGCGGCATCAACGTTTACAACACTCTGGCCGCTGCCGCCGCTACCTTCGCCTGCGGCTGCTCGCTGGACCATATTGCTGAAGCTGTTTCGCGCTTCAAGCAGGTCCCAGGTCGCTTCGAAAAAGTAGATTGCGGCCAGCCGTTCGCGGTGATTGTGGACTACGCGCATACGGACGATGCGCTGCGCAACCTGACGCGAATTGCCCGCGAGTTTGTCAGCCGCGGACCGGGGGCGGGAAAAGTCATCACAGTCTTCGGCTGTGGCGGTGATCGCGATCGCACCAAGCGTTCGCTGATGGGCGAAGCTGCTGGGGAGGGAAGTGATTTCGTGGTGCTTACGTCGGACAATCCGCGGAGTGAAGATCCCACGCAGATCATTGCGGACTCGCTGCCGGGCCTGCAACAGACGAATACCCGCTACACCGTTGAGCCGGACCGCGCGCAGGCCATCCGGCTGGCGCTGCACGAAGCCAAGCCCGGTGACATGGTCCTGATCGCCGGCAAAGGACATGAGAAAACGCAGACCACACGCGAAGGTGTATTCCCCTTCGATGATGTGCAAGTGGCGCGCCAGGCGTTAGAACAATTAGGACACCTGGTGTTACCCGGAGGACGGAAATGAAGCTGCCCCTGTGGCGAGTGGCCGAGTTCACCGGCGCTAAAGGCGAATTCGAACAGGATGCGGTAGCCATGGGCTACTCCATTGACTCGCGCACGCTCAGCGTGGGCGACTTGTTCATTGCGCTGGCGGGAGAAAACTTTGACGGCCACAACTTTGTAAAAGCCGCGTTGGAGAAAGGCGCGGTGGCGGCCCTGATGAGCACAAATGCAAGTACGACGGTCACTGATGTCGATCCGCACAAGCTGCTGCCGGTGGAAGACACCTTGAAAGCTTTGCAACAGCTGGGCGCCGCTGCGCGCCGCGTTTGGGGCAAGCCGCTGCTGGCGGTGACCGGGTCAGCCGGCAAGACAACCACCAAAGAAGTGATGGCCCACCTGCTGGCCACGCGTTTTCGAGTATTGAAGAGCGCCGGCAATTTGAACAACCACATTGGACTGCCGCTGCAACTACTCAAACTGGAAGCCGAGCACGACCTGGCCGTGGTGGAGATGGGCATGAACCACGCCGGCGAGATTCGCGCGCTGGGCGAGCTGGCGCATCATGACATGGCGGTGGTGACCTGCGTGGCGCCGGTACACCTGGAATTTTTTGATTCTGTTGCCGGGATCGCGCGCGCCAAATACGAAATCATTGAGACCTTGCCTGCCGGGGGCGTGGCCGTGCTGAATGCGGACGATGAATACGTCAGCCAGTTTGGCCGTGACTTTAAGGGCAAAGTGGTGACCTTCGGCATCAAGAAAGCGGCCGACGTTTCCGCGCAAAAGATCAAGCTGAACGGCATTGCCGGGTCCACGTTCGAGCTGGTTGCCGGGAGTGTCCGCGAACAGGTCACGCTGCCTCTGGTGGGGGAACACAACATCGATCTCTCG
>Ga0209069_10000134_pt1 | contig 28392 bp, 34 predicted proteins | sample Str013_2_FD_187202 | JGI IMG/M metagenome (GOLD analysis project Ga0209069, IMG submission 187202) | Freshwater sediment microbial communities in response to fracking from Pennsylvania, USA - Straight Creek_MetaG_SC_2013 (SPAdes) (version 2) | ecosystem: Environmental > Aquatic > Freshwater >...
ATCCCTTGCGGCATTTGTTTCGCGAAATTCAATGTCAATCGACTCAAATCTTCTAACGTTTGGCGAAAAACATCCAGCTTTTGAAATTCAACGATTTGGTTGTCATCCATTTCGTCAGGTTCACAGAGAACTGAAGTGAACACTTTTTCAATTTCGGTTGCAGTGCTGGCCAGTGCGAGCAGCTCATTGGATAGCCGGTTGAGAACGTCAGCTGCGCCAACTGTTTCCTCAAATTTGGTGATTGAAATTTCAGGACCTGTCTCACCAGATATCAAGTTAGCTACCCCGCTCTGCCACATAGCCATTGTTTCTCAAAAAGCTGCACATCAATTGTAGGGGGAGCGACCATTACCTGGTGAACGCAACAACTCAACGGTCGAAATTGTAATCGCCAACCGGTTGTGTTCCGTAATACTTTTGTCGACGGACCGACTTTTTTTGGCCTATGACGCGCATCGTGACTGGCTTCGGCACCACGCCGAAACGACGATGACGTAGGGATCAGAGGCACGTAGCAGAAGGCGGAAATGCCCTTGACTGCCGGCAACTCCTTGCCACGGATTTTGGCCTGAGCGAACTCAAAGCAATGCGCATTATGTGCGAGCTCTTTGAGTTCCAACATTCCCCACATCAGTTTATATCGAAGGTATCGGGCGGGTGGCTTAGTTGACAATCTAGGCTGGTAATCGCAGAATTTCGCTGCTGTTGCACCATCGTCCAATGCATCGGGTTGTGCTGTGCAATGGAGGATGAAGGCCTGGCAAAAGTTCGATAACTGGGCCAAAGAGCGCTCCTCAGTTACACGGCGACGCGTTGCACTGCTGCAACGAGGCTCCGTCGGGAAAAAGGTTTGGTGATCCAGCCTGTGGCACCCGCCTTCCGTGCCAGCTCCTTCTTGCTGTCGGCAGATTCTGTCGTGAGTATCAATATTGGAATGTGGTTGAGCAGTGGATCTGCGCGTACCGCTTCGATAAGACCATACCCATCCATTCGCGGCATGTTAATGTCTGTCATTATTATGTCGGGCTTGCAGTACGACAGAATTTCCAGGCCTCTCTTCCCATCCTCGGCTTGAACCACTTCCATACCAGCTTCAGTGAGCACGATCCTTAGTAGGTCCTGGACCAATTCAGAGTCATCAATCGTCAATACGGTAAGTTTCATTTCCCGCTTTCTCGCCATCAGGAATTATTTCTTGCGCACTTGAGATGATTGAACTCATCGCTCATGCACCAAATTTCGCAAACGCATGGTAGCATTCAAGTTCTCTGGAAATCGGGCCTCAGTTCCGTGTCTTCGCACCTTTTCGGTTTCCTCGGACGAATCTTGTCATTTATGCCCGTGAATGGCCCGACTTACTCTTCCACAATGCCTACCCAAATTGGCGGAGATTTGATTTGCCTAATTTCGGAAGTTGCGACCTGGTCAACTGCCATTTATCTGAGATTTACTCTTACAAACAGATCACAAGGCATCATCGTTGTTCGAGGCGCCTATAGCTACCAACACTAGGTGGCGTTTTCAGACGAGAGGTAAATTGATTGCAGCTGGACTTATGGATCAGGCTGCCTTTTGAAGGCGCCCAGCGAGCTGGTAGCCAAGGAAGCGCTGTGTATCAATCGGGTCATAGCCCAAGTGAAAGCGAAGTTTTTTGCGCAACTTTGAAACATGACTTTCCACAACACACTCCTCCACGTCTTCGTCGAACACTCCATAAATAGCGGCGAAAACTTGCGCCCGCGTCACCCTTCGCCCTTTGCACGAAGCGAGGTACTCTAGAATTCGTCTCTCGCGTCTTGGCAGCTGAAGCACTTCGCCGTTGATCAATAGATCTCTTCCATCGCCATAGATCGTCAAGCCATCTTCTGACCACAATGCGTCTGTGTCGGTGTGGTTACGCCGACGGATAGCACAAATTCGTGCAATGATTTCACGCGCGTGTACAGGCTTGCGGATAACGTCATCAACCCCCGCTTGAAAAAGCTTGATTGTTGTTTCAAGCGCAGTAGCATCGCTGAGAGCAATCGCTGGTATGCACCCCCGGCTTTTAATGTTCTTGGTAAAGTTTTCTCGAGAATCGAAATCGCCCATAATGATGGCTTCGACAGCGCTTAGGTCAATTTCAGCACTTGCCTGAAACCACGATGCGAACTCTTCGGGATTGAAAGAAATAGTCGCGTACCCCTCCCTGCCAATGGTCGTTTCGTAGGCCTCCGCGACATCTGCCCGTCTATCAACAACGACAATCATTATCCACTCCTGGCGTGCCACTTAAGATGGCATCTGAACTTCAATACAACCTAGAGAGAAGTGATTAATAATTCCTTAATGTGGTGCTTTTCCGTATATCTTTCATACCGATATCAGGACATGCGCACGTAAAAATTGAAATGGATTGCATGCTATTTCAGTCCAGACTCACGGATTTGCAGAACATCCCTTTCTTCCGCCAGCCAGTATAAAGGGAACCCAAATAGATGGATAGCCAACACCGGACTCCCCCGCGTTGATGACGATTGCTTCTCTGGCTTTCAAGAGCCCAGCAATCGCGCTTCCCTCGAAATACAGGCTTCGAAAACCATTGGAGCCTCTGAGTATCAACGAAACGACACAGCGCGACGCTAGCTAAATTGGACGAGAATCCGGGGGCTGAATTTTCGATCCCCACCAGTGACCTATCGATAGACTCTTGCTTCTGTCCTTTCAAAAATCAACTTGGTTTCCAACTGCATACAATCCACATCGGCGTCGCGTCTAGTTCTGCGCCAAAATAGCGCCGCATGGCCCGGCGTAGTTTTTTAAATCAATCTCCCAACTCACTAGGGGATAAAGGTGAGCATTCAGACAGGTCGATGAACATGTGATCCTGCGGCATCCCATTCTTAATGCGCTTTGTCCTGCGCCCCTAGGATAACAAATACCAAACAAGCAGGAGGCAAAAGAAACCAATTAAAAAAGGTGCCATAGCTATCGCTGGAGTTGTGGAATCATTTTTTCTGCTGAATTCGGCCTGCGCCAACATCGCTCTTGCAAATTCTGCCGGCTCAACATCTTCACTGAATAGCGCTTGTTCAATATCTTCCACCGATGGAATAAATTTTTGTGCCGCGACGACGGCCTCGTCCAACCCACCTCCCCCGTTTTCCAGGACCTGATATTTCAGGTAACCAGCCCCTAATTCGTCCCAAAGCAATCCATGCAGATGCCAGGCCCGCCCATGACTCTGTCTTGTGGCTTGATTGATAGCATCACTGGCACCACTGGTTGCTTGCTCAAGTGATGTTGTCTTGCGCGAAACCTTGTTTCCACCGGCAAGAGTCTCCAACGCCGGGAAGTCATTCCTGACAGTCAACTGCTCTTCAACCAGCCTTTCCAAAATTTCCAAGCGAAATTGGGCATTTTTGGCTCCAGCCAAAATCTCTTCAACGGTTTCCCGAGATATCACCTTTCCATCGTCAGCGGCCTCCGAGCGAGCCTGCTGCCGTATGATAGCCAAAAGGGCATGAACGGGATTTACTTGCATATCACGCTTGACGCCTCATTTCGGCGAGAAGATATTCTGCCGAACCTTGTCACTAGGCACATAGTTGAATTGCTCCATCTCAACATCTGTAACCAAATTTGACCCAAGTTTTTCGTTTGTTTTGTTTGCAATTTGTTGGCTAATTTTCTCGAGATCATGTGGGGCTATCGTTTGAATGCCATTCTGGTAAAATTCATAGGCCACCTCGAAAGCCGCGCTGATAAGAAATGGAGAAATTTCAAATTTGGCGTTGGGAAGTTTACTGGTGTCCACTTGGCTGCGGATGCGAAACACAAGATAACCAAGCACCTTGCCGTCCACGATAATTGGCGCGCCAGTTAGCTCAGTTACTGTCTGCTCGATCCCAGATTTCTTGACTTTCGTTGTCGCGAAGGTTTCGCTGCCCTGGCCGAAGAATTCGCCAACAAAGATGCCTGTACCCGTCATCAGGGCACCCCAGATACCCGCGATCAGGAATTTCAGCATGGCAGGTCGTTTACTGTCGCCGCGAGTAGGTGCCGTCGGCCTCTTCAGCCAAGGCAACTGACGTCAGCATACTGGTAATCTCGGTCATTGCCGCAATCTGTGCGCCGAGTAAGTGTCTATTCTTTTCAACCAGTGAACGTACAGCGGTCAACCGCCGTTTCATCTCTTGTGGCATTGAATCCAATCGTTCCATGCGCTGAACAGCCATTAAATCCCGCAACAGGTAGTTTTTCTTCAAAATGAATTCGTCGTGACTACGGACCGTCTGCGATTCGAGAATCCTGTTTTCCTCGATCAATACTTCCTCCAGCTTTGGAAGTATGGTCTCCAACGCCACCATCGCACCGCGCGACGGTTCATGGGATGCTAAGGTGCTATTGCGATTCATGGATTTCTCCTCAACAGTTCAATTAACCAGAGAATGGAGTGATGCGGATGTTTGAAAATTGGCCGAAAGTATTTTTTCCTAACAAGCTGTCTACTCCACTATTGGCCGTGAGTTTGATAGTTGACCTATTTGAAGTGAAGTTCAGGGGGTCTGAACTTGCTAAGGCGCTCCCGAATTGATCTACTTCAAAGCCTCGCCAAGTGTCGCCTGCTAGGCCAGAACCATAAAATCCATCCTTTGATTTCGGTAACATCTCATCAACAAACTTGGTCATCAGCGTTCCCTCAAGGGCTACCATCGGATTGTTCCTTTCTTCGGCGACACTTGGGCCAGCCTGAGGACTGTTCAGGCTTTGCAAGGCTACCTGAGCATTTTCTATCTTTTTTGGATCTGCAGCCGCCATCACGTTCTCGAGCAGATTTGGGCCTGCGCCGTTTCCGGGCATGCCCCCAGATCTCTTGGCAGCACGGTTCAACAGCGCGCCAAAAGACAATGGTGCAAGTTCATGCGGCTTCACCGATTGCCCGGTACCAGGCACATTCTTCGCTCTGGCAATTGGGAGCAAAAATGCGCGAGTACTGGTGAGTTTGTCGATGTTCATGCGGTTCTGCTTTCAGGAGCGTGACTGACTTTAGCGCAGAATGCTTGCGGCTAGCTGAAGGATACCGCAGCGTTGCTCCATTCGTCGATGGAATCTTCAAGTTCCATATTGTCAATTTGTTCGCTCAAACCTGATTTTCTTTCACTCAGCAGTTTGACAATCGAATTCATGCGGGAATGTTCAGTTTTGGCTTTTTGTACGGCCTGCAAAAGCCTTTTTCGCCTGCTACCGATCTCTTGAAAAATTCTGGAAAAATTCGGCCCCTTTGCAATTCCAAGTTTTTCTAACATTTCCATCGCATTTAGCGTGCTCGACATTTGTCTGTCGCACTCCATCATGTCCGTTTCCAAATTGACAATATTCTTGAGGTGCCAATCAACAATCTGGTTGTGTACTTCGAGCAGTCGCGACAATTTTTCCAGATCATGTCTCATTGGAACCCATTCGACAGAAAATCAGCATATGCAGAGAGGGAGGTATACAAGAGCTTGGGTGCAACAACGGCCAGAATCGCCAACCCAGCCATTGTCAGTATTCCAGAAAATGCGAAATATACAGAAAGCTGCGGTGTCATCCGATTTGCAAGACCGAGTGCAAAATTCCAAATCATCGAGAAGACGAGAAACGGACTGGAGAACTGAAGGCCAAGGAAAAAGCAGCGGCCCAATAGTTCGGTGGTTGTTCGTGCCAACATCTGCGGTGCCAAAGGTGCTCCAATTGGAAAGATGCTATAACTTTCGACCACCGCAGCTATCGACTGCAAATGCAGACCAGTCGCGAAGATCATCGCCGTTAAGGCAAGCGAAAGCAGAGTTGCAATATGGCTGGAAGGTTCCTGCTCATCGATCGGTTGGCCGGGAATGCCCGCCAACCCGATGGCGTTGACGATGAATGCACCTGCAAACCGGACAGAATAAGCAAAGCACGAGCACCAGAAACCAATGAGAAACCCGGCAATTGTCTCGAAAAATATCGCCTCTATTCTGTCGGATGTGCCAAACTGTTGAAGCTGATTGGATGCACTCACAAGCGGTGTCACTGAAAGTGAAATGCCAAAGGCCAACAGCAATCGCACCATCGGCGGATATCGGGTTCCGCCCATGGCGGGCATGAGGTTGAAGGCAATGCCAACCCTGCAAAAGACCAGAAAATAGCTGAACAAGAACTGTTCTGATGACGCGGTCACGACACAGCGCTCAGCAATTCGATCTTCAGTGCTTTTGCAACCTCTATGTGTGATAATACGGGCAAATTTGGGAAAACCCTGTCAACCACCATATGTACGTAGGGTCTGGCTTCTGGCGCGCAAGAAATCGCGAAGCTTGCCCCGAGCTCAAGCTGAGGCTTGATCGCCTTAGTGGCATCGGCGACGAAATTTTCAAGCTGTTTGGGTTCGATATCGAATTCTATGACTTCACCTTTTTGATCACGCCGCAAGGCCTGGAGAAAAACACTGTCCCATGTGCTGCCGAGGCGAAGGACGCGCAAAACGCCTTCTTCGCTTATGTCGCCACAAATTTGCTGTGCGAGTCGAATTCGCACATGTTCCTGAATCATTTCGGGCTTACGGTTGTGCGGTACAACTTCGGCTATGGCCTCCAATATCTGATGTAGATTGCGGATTGAAACCCGTTCCGAGAGCAAGAGTCTGAGTACAGCCTGCAAGGTTGAAAACGAGATGAGGCTCGGGACAATTTCGTCGAGCAATTTCTTGTATTCTGGTTCCAGCGTATCAGTGATCGCACGCACATCACGGTAACTCAAGAGCAGAGCCAAATTGTTGCGTACGACTTCTGACAAGTGGGTCAACATGACCGACATGATATCGATGGTATTATAGCCAGAGCTGCGCAGTTCATTGGCGAAAATTTCTGGAACCCACATGGCATCCAGGCCGAAGGCCGGCTCTTTCACTGGATCGCCGGGCGTATCAGGTGATTTCTTTCCAGTGGTCACGACTAGCAATGCGCCCGGTTGAAGTTCATAGGACGCAACCAATGTGCCGTGCACCTTAATGGCATATTGCTTTGGCAGCAATGCCAAGTCATCAGACAGCTTAATGTCGGGAATTACAAAGCCATATTGCTGTGCAAATTTCTTGCGCATTTTGGTCACGCGTTGGGCCAGTTCTCCGTGCGAAACGAGCATCGAAGCCGACAGCTGTCGCCCCAAGCAGAGTTGGATTTCTGGCACGCGCAGCAATTCTTTGGCTGACCCCCTGTTCTCATTCGCGCGCACTTCATCTGCTGCAATTTTCTCGGCTTTGACTGCATCATCCTGTCTGTCCCTGGTTTGAACCACCAAAAATGCGGCGCTCGCAAATCCAGCCGCTATTGTGGCGAAAGGAAAAAACGGCAGGCCCGGCAACAGCGCCATGATTGCTAGCATGCCCGCAGCCATGCCCAAGGCTCGTGGATAACCGCCAAGTTGTCGCATGATGGCTTGCTGAACCGTCCCGCGATTACCGCCTTTTGAAACCAACAAACCTGCTGCCAAAGAGATAATGAGGGCAGGTATCTGGGTGACCAAGCCATCACCTACAGTGAGCTTGATGAATGTTTCTGCAGAAGTCGCCACGTCCAACCCGTGACGTGTCACCCCGATGATCACGCCGCCGAAAGAATTGATAAAGGTGATGATCAGCCCGGCGACCGCGTCGCCGCGGACGAATTTGGAGGCGCCATCCATGGAGCCATAGAAGGCACTTTCTTGTTCCAGTTCGGCGCGACGCAGCCGGGCTTCCTTGTCGTCGATCAAGCCCGAAGAGAGATCGGCGTCAATCGCCATTTGCTTGCCGGGGATTGCATCAAGTGTAAACCGAGCGCCAACCTCGGCAATGCGTGTGGCACCTTTCGAGATGACAATGAAGTTCACAGTCAACAAAATGACAAAGACAACCGCACCGATGACAAAGTCACCCCCCATTACGAGCCGGGCGAAACCACCAACCATATTGCCGGCTGCATGCGTTCCCTCGTGACCGTGGGTCAAGATCAAGCGCGTTGTAGCTACATTGAGCGCCAGGCGCAGCATCGTGGTGACCAGCAGAACCAAGGGAAAAGCCGAGAAATCCAGCGGCCTCTCGATCAGCAAAGAAACCATAAGGATGAGGATCGCCAGCGAAACTGAAAGTGCAAGAGCGATATCCAGCAGGAAGGCGGGGATCGGCACAAAAAGGATGGACATCACGGCCGCAACGGCCAACGCAAATCCAATTTCATTGGTCTTTTTCGGCGAACCGGAACTAATCTGAGCGGCGCTCATCTTTGAAGCTAGAAGCCAGTCGCAATGTGGTCAAAAGCTTTTTCGGTAAGGCTTTGCATTTGCGACCCCACGAAGGCAGCGGACGCCATCGCAGAAAAGAAGACGACTATCATCTTTGGAACAAACGTAAGCGTTGATTCCTGAATTTGAGTCAGGGCTTGAAATAACGCGACGGCGATGCCGACAGCCATTGCCGGCATGACCAGAGGCATACAGATCCACATTGTTGTCCAAAGAGCCGATTGAACCAGCTCAAGTGCATCTACCTCATTCATGAATATTCAGCTTCCAACTTGGATACCTTTGGACAGGTCAATCTTCGACCCGGAATCGAGAACCGCAGAAGATCCGCTGCTGGTGATCTCAATTGATTTTACTATGCCTGTCGTGCCATCGACCAGTGAACTGACCGTTCGTCCGATCAATGATGTTGCAGCCTGGGTATTTGTCGCACCAATCAATGAATCCAATTTGCCGTTGGTCTTGATGGTCTGACCCAAACTGCTAAACGAGGCCAACTGTGCCAGCATCTGCGTCTGATCGACGGGATGCGTGGGGTCTTGTGATTTCATCTGTTGTAACAACAAAGTCAAAAAGGAATTGTAGTCAAGTCCGGCGGTTTGCGCGTCCGTTTTGGTGGTTGAAGCCGCTGGCGCTGCAGCCGAAGTTACAGGTAAAATATTCATTAAGCGGCCTCATTGTGTTTGGTAGCGGGGGCAATGGTCGATGTGTTGGTGAATTGACGATCCAGCTGAAACGATTGGCGCAAGATCTTGAGCGCGCCGTAGTAGTTTGACGTTTCGACCATTTTTTTAATGGCTATTATTAGTTCGCGATAGGTGGGTTGGAAATTCAACGACAACAGTTTTTCGGCATAAGCATCAAACAAATACATTGTCAGATGCGCGTTCGTCGGATCCATCAACATTGTCTGCACGATGAAATAGACTTGCTGCAGAGGTGTTTTGGCTTCTTCTTGCTGGAGAATGTGATTTTCCATGAGGAATTGTGCATCGTTCAGCAATTCGATCGAACCCCGGCGATCGAGCCTTATCACAGCTCCGTTGAGAAATAACTTTTCGTTGCGCTTGAGGTGAATTATCATCTTGCGACTGAGAGCCCCCTGAGTATGATTGCAGATATATCGATCAGAGGTTTGAAATCTTTCTTGGTTCCACGCCTGAACTCTTCTGTGTACTTCAACGCCCAAATGCCGATGGATATGATCTTGGCCCTAAGTTCATCAGGCAACCCATTATCGTTTGAAGCAAGGTCTTCCAGGAGCACTCCCCAGAGTCTGCTTACAAAAAACATCGCCTCAATTGATTCTCGCGCGCCGGCCCCGTGCCCTTGTGCATTGGTCATCAGCAAAATCGAGTGGTCCAGGGCCCTCACTTCGTTTGCCCTGATTTTTTGTGAGGTTTCTTCTGCAACTTCTTCGTAGACACGCTTGTACATTTGGGACCTGCAATGTTTCAGATGTATGTGAGCAAGCTTAGCTTGGCAAGCTTGCCTGTAACTGCGTAATTTGCTTCCATCTGGTTCATAAGGCTGTTGACACGCACAGCCGCCTCGGCACTATTGACCCCCTCTGTGCTTTGAATTTCACCTTCGATCACCGTTTTCATTGAACTGAGTTTCGCGTTCGTCTGAGAAACCACCTGTTGGGCCTCACCGACGCGGGATTCGGTTTCGCCCAGCCCTTGGATGGCATTGCCGATCTTGCCGATGGAATAGTCGATCACAGTCTGGAAAGCGGAGGCGTTGAGTTGCCCTATGCCAGCATCTTGGACGGCAACCATTCCTTTCATGAGATCCTTGATGGGCGTTTCATTGACATTGGCAGATAGATCGACCTTCTGACCATTATCGATATTGGTCTGCAGATTTTCACTGGTCGCGTTTGACCAGTTGCCATTCCATGATCCAGACTGAAATAGGCTTTCATAGGGTCCCTGCAGGAATGATGTCATCTGGGAGGAGGTGATATTCTGAGCAGCCGGATCAGTCTTGGAGAAGCCAAAATAGGATTGGAATGCCGAGTTAAATGCAGATTGCGCCGCACCGCCCTGATATGTGTTTAGGGGAGGTGTGGCCGTATTCTGGCCACCCAATAGGTACTGTCCGGCGTAGGTCACATTCACCGCCCCGGTGATTGCATCTATCGCATAGGCCGATCCCTGTGCGGCCAGCGTCTGGCCATTTTGGGCGTTTCGGGCACCAGCCAGCGTATTGAGGAAATTGCTCGCGGTAGACTTTGCTGCCTCGAGCGTTGACTGCAAGGCATCGGCGCGCGACAGGGCTTGATTATTGGTATCGAGGTAGTTCGTTGTATCAGAGAGGGTGACGCGCCAGTTCAAATTTCTAGCGACGTTGCCACCCAATGTCAGACCCACGTCATCATAGCGACCTGTACTGAGTTCATTTTGAGCTTCGTTCAGTTTGGTTTGGGTCGAGGTCAAGGACTCCTGACTCGTCAAGTTGGTGGCAAGTGTTGAAACACCGTTGATGATCATTTCAGGTCCTCACCACTATTTTATCACTTGCATGAGTTCACCGAGCATCTGATCGACGGTGGTCAAGACCTTTGCCGATGCTTGATATGATTTTTCAAGGTTTAGCATTGTCGACATTTCCACATCCAAGTTGACGCCAGTTTTGCGCAACAAGGCATCCTGTGATCTTGTCTGTGCGGCCTGAGCATTGGTTGCTTTGCTGCTCGCATCCGCGCGCAGAGCCTCAACCCAACCAGACGAAGCCGTGGCCAGGCCGACAAGAGTGTTGGACGTAGGCAGTTGGGTGGAGGCGCTGAAACTTTGTGTTTGCCCTAGGATTTGAACCAATGATTGGAGCCGCGACTGATAGCCAGAGACATTGGCGGCATTATAAGTATAGCTCGCGCCATTGGCGCCGCCGTCGCGCAGCAACCCGACATTTCCTCCCACACTCGGGTCAAACGCACCATTCACCTTGATTTGTATCGCAAGCCCAGGGGCCAATACCGCAGATGGAACTGCAGGTGAGCCCGGATAGGTAAACAGTCCGGTTGCATTAGGTAAACCAGGCGGGTTGCTCTGGTCTTGCTCAGCAAAGTCGGTAACCAGAACGCGGGCCACTTCATCCAGTTGACTCTGATACGTGGGCGCAATCTGGTCCCGCAGTTGGGCATAGGCGACCAGATTTCCAGACTTGCTCGGCATGGGCGATGCTGAGCCCACGATCTGCACACCATCTGCAAACACGGGGGCTCCTGAAACGCCAGGGGTGAGAGAATTCGACGCGACAAATGTCAATGTCCGAGCTGATTTGTCAAACAGCGTAACCCCGCCGTCTGTATAGATAGCCATGCTGTTATCAGGTCGGGCAACTGTCTGAATGCCTATTTCAGCAGCAAGCTGCTTCAGAATGGAATCGCGAGAATCCATCGCTGCCGCGCGCGCGTCCGCGTCCAAACCATTGCCAGAAATGGTGTTGTCCAATTTCTGAAACTGCAACAACAAATCATTGACCTTGGCAACTGATTTTGACATGGCCGCATCGGCGTCATTTCTAACGCTCTGCGTGACGCCAGAGGCACTGTTGAGTGTTTGTGCCAGGCCTTTGGCGCTCGAAATGGCTTGGGTTGCGAGCGTACTATTGCCCGGGTCCCCCTCCGATGCCTTCAATTTCTGTTGAAACTGATCGATGGCCCAAGCAACAGAGCCATCATTCTGAACATCCCCTACGGTATTGCTCAAGGTACCAATCGCGCTGAGCAGCGCAGATTGGCCTGACGAAACGCTTGTGGATTGCAGGAGTGTATCGAGCAATTTCTTGTCTGCAACACGCTGTGTCGGGTCGAGTTGTGCCGTGCCGGAAGGCCCGGTGCTTGGAGCGGAAATTTCGCGACTGTAATTTTCATCATTTGCTTTCGTGATGTTGCGCGAAACAACGACAGTTTGCCCGGAAGTAACAAGCAGTCCGGACAACGCATTTGATAATGCCAACGAAATTCCACTCATCACGCAACCTCTGGTTCAAATCAGCGTTTGAGATTGACGAGAACATCCATCAAGTCGGCGCCAGTCTGAAAGACTTTTGAGTTTGCGGTGTACCCGCGCTGGGCATCAATCATATCCGTGAATTCTGATGCAATGTCGGCGGTTGATTGTTCCAGCACTCCAGAATTGATTGAGCCAAATCCGGCGTCTTGCGGGAAGCCCACATGTGGGTCACCCGATTGACCACTCGTGGCGTAAGCATTGCCAGAAAGCGCTTGGAGGTGGTCGGGACTGGCAACTGTCGCCATGGGAATACGATAGACCGCTTGGCGCGTACCGTTGTCATAAGCCACAAAGACGGTGCCGTCTTTGGCAATTTCGGTCAGAGTCGCAACGCTTGCTTTGTTGCCATTCACTTTGCCCTGGATGACGGAATAGGTTGTTGCAAGTTGTGACGTGCTCGTCATGTCAAGCGTGAGGGTTTGCCCACCAGGAACAGTTAGGCTAAGTGAGTTAGGACTTGCTCCTGCCAATTGGCCGTTGTTGGGATCAAACTGGAGGTTTTGGATGGCCAGCGGTCCTGACGCGTAGGGAAAACTGCCATTTGCCGATGCGTCAGCACGATTGTAAGCCGCGACCTCCCAGGCGTTGGGTCCCGTTTTGGTGGCATAGAGATCAAGCGTGACTTCCTGACCCTGATTGCCAATCGCGATCAACGAAGATTTATCCGTGAAGGTGGCGCCAGCGCTATTGGTCGATGGAAGATTTGCCGCGGCAACGACTGTCGCATCTGACGGCAAGTTTGTCTGAAAGGTGCCCGTGGTTGATGGCACCGCAGAAAGTTTGTTGCTGTTGACATCAATGGGCACCATGCCAGTAAATCCATTGACAACAACATTTGGCTGATTGGGTACCAGCGGATAACCCATCAATTTAAACCCCGAAGTATTGACCAATTCACCGTTCTGATTGGGCGTAAAGGATCCAGAGCGGGTCATAACATTCTCGCCGTTTGGGCCTTGCGCGATGAAGAAACCTTGGCCTTGGATGCCGAGATCAGTGAGTGAGCTGGTGGCGGTTAAAGTTCCCTGGCCTGAGACCAATTGCTGGGTGTTGACTTCGACAGAGCCGGAATTGTAAGCGCCAAGTGAATTATCCACGATCAACGAGGAAAATTCAGTTCGCACCGCCTTGTAACCGGTGGTATTTGAATTGGCTACATTTTCGGCGACGGTTGAAATTCGCGCCGCTTGTGCCGCCATTCCAGACGAACTCGTGCGCATTACTCCGTAAAGACTCATGCTCTGTTACTCCTTAAGCATCTGCATGTTTGCACGGGGAGCTTGCGGGTAGCTGATCTTGCAATTGAATCAAATGGTCTCCACCGACATGGTGGGATTTTCAGGGTTCGATGTCATGCGATGCGCAGCCGATTGCCGTGGCAGCAATACAATGTTGCCATGCGCCAGCCCCGTTTATTGCAAAACGTGACTGGAAAACGCGGCAATTTTGTCAAGATCTTAGCGCTCGCAATAGGTCCGAGATTCCACCGTCCAGCCACCAAAGCCCGTGGCAATCAAATTTTTGATAACCGAGCAAATATAACGGTGCTGTTCTTGCGGCTTGCGTGGGCTGGCGTGATAGCTCGCCACCGCGGCTGCCCAACTTCCTTCACTTTGATGGAGCGTTTTTAAAAACCGCGCTGCATAAATTATGTTTTTCTGTGGCTCGAGCATTTCACCGGGCGATCCGAAGTTCGAACCATGGTAATGGACATTCACTTGCATACAACCGAGATCAATCAGGACTTTTCCTTGTCTCTTTGCCTTCATATATTCATTCAAGGCCTCAGCGGCCGTATTGGTGATAATGGTCTTTCCTTCCACATTCAGCGCGTATGGGTGTAGGCTTCCTCTGACTCCGGTCTCCGTCAATCCGACTGCGTATAGCACGCCCAGCGGTACGTTTTCTGATTTTGCGATCGCCGGCAGGTACCGCTCACAGATTCTGGCATCTGATACATGGCGCGCCCCAGCGTCAGCCTCATCACAAATAAATCCCATCAGTTCGAGTGACACGATGAGGCAAATCACCAGTGGCCGTTTTCCTGTCAAATTGGGTTTCGCCGTTGGCCGGATGAGCTGTGGTTGTCCTGCGCTGGCCGGCATTCTCGCCTCCCTTAGAATCAGAGCCTGGGGCCGATTGGGACAAATTCTGGCGTGCGTCATCATTCTCGAAGGTCTGTCCACTTTGGTTGGAGACCGCATCGTGATTTTGCTGAGAAAAATCCACTTCGACATCACGGACCGACGCATCGACACTGCGCAATCCGGTCACCAGTTCTTGTGAGCTGCGCTCCAATTCCCTGCGGGTTGTCTCAAGCCGAGCGGAAATCTGCACCTTCAACTTGCCAGGTTCGGATTTGAGAAGAAGAGTGATGGTGCCCAGCCCTTCGGGTTGCAACTGAATCTCCAATGTCTTTTGAACTTGCGCCGTGGAACCAGGCACTTGTGGCGCAATCCGTACGACCGGCAGAGCATCGCGAATATTTTCAACAATTTGCGCCGCAGGACTGGGTGTCGGACTGCCGGGGCTGGCCGAGAGGTTACTTACCGTTCCACTAGAAACGGAACTGACTTGACCATTCCGGCGACGTTCAGCCGCAAGAGCTGCAGCGGGTGAATGATCGTCCCCATTGCGCGGCGAATTTTGATCCATTTCGGATGCCACTGCCGATGTGGTGACATCTGCCTGCGACAATGTATTTGGGCTGTCGTTTGGAGGTTCCTGGGAATGCAAAACCAGTCTACCAACTCCACCGACGTTCAGCGCCTTCTGTGGGCCGCCGACAACAGGTTCATTCCCCACCGGAAAGCTGGCGTGCACCAAAACTACGCTGCCCAAATTTGGGTCCGAAGGACCTATTGAAGGCGATGACAACTTAATATTCAAAACTTTCTTTTGCGCTCCGTCATGCATTGGCGCAGCGGTCATTTCGGGTCCCATAAGGGCGTTGTCATGACCAACATCATCAGCTTTTGGTTCGACTGTACCCGCTGTGGAAGAATACGGTCTGCCCTGCATGGCCACCGATGAAGGTGGCGGACTCGAAACTGTCTCGTTCGGTTCTATCGTTTCTGCGGAACGCGCTTGCTTTTGCGGCACCAAATGATTTTCGACCTGAACAAAAAGTGATCCAAAAAGTGTCTGATTTGTCGACTGATTGCTGTCGCCATTGCTTGGCGTGGCAGAGTTCGTTGAATGCGCGGTCAACTTCAGGGCTTTCGACCACAATGTGGCAGCTTTCCTGTCTCGCGGAAAAGCGGTGATTGCACTTTGCGCAGCCGGGACGGGTTGGGAAAAGCCGTCATCGGATCCCGACGATGCATTCTTATTGTCGAAAAAGTCTCGATTTCTGGGTAGCGGCACAACATTGCTTTGTATTGGTACCTTCATTTCTCAGCCCTTTTCAGAATGCTGTCAGTAGCATCCAGTTGTTGTGCGACGCTTGCGGCGCGCGCACGGACTGCCTCAACCCCGGGGTAAGCTGGGCGCGGTCCGTAGATTTCTGCTTCCTTTGGGCCGGCGGAACTCTTAGCCAAAACGCCTTGGGCCAGAAGATCAGCAGATTGAAGCAGTTCAATTTCATTCTGGTTCAGTTTCTTGCGATCAAGTAAGGCCAGCTCGGGGCCCACGGACTCAGGTGATGATCCTATGGCACAAACCAGCCTGTAAAGGCGCAACTCTTCAACTGTTTCACTGGTCTTGCCCGAACTGTCGGCCGCTTCGTTGAACCCGAATTGACACAACCTTGGCTGGCCTTCTTTGATGGCTCGCAAAATCAGCTGCCGTACAAACGCCACCCTATGGTCGTCCCTCAATTGAAAGACCAGGCCGTGCAAGCTCTCCAATTTAAGCCGACCCGGATGTCGCTCAAAAGCGAAAATGCCGTCCAACAGATCTCCCCAAAATTCAGAAAAATAGAGAGAATCCGAGAAGCGGCGTTCATATCGGTCGGCCCAGTAACGGAGATCACCCACTGCCCCATTTTTTGCCGCGAGTGCAACCAGGCGCCGGGTTGCAGCTTCTTCAAACAACGTTCCGATGGCCAGATTGGCCGCAGTTTCCAGCATTTTCTGCCGACTCTCATAGGGCGCATTTTCGGTGAGCTGGGCTTGCAGCATATAGATTCGCGCCGCCAATATCGGTTCAAACGCAGGGGCACTGCTGGCCGCCAGTTTGGTCGCTGCAACTTTCAAGTCACCCTTAACAAAAGCAATTGCTCCTTCAAAAACTCCCCGCCGTCCTTTATCAAGTTCAACTTCAGCTACAATTCGTTCGAGTATACCAGGTGCGCCGCCCGATAAAACATATACGGCGGCGGCGTCACATTCCTCGATCGTCAAATGACGCACATCAGCTTTATCGGCAACCGCCTGCACAAGCCCCATGCTCTCCTTGAGCTTTGCACCCACACCTACCTTACCAAATGCCAAACCTGATTGTTCTGCCAACATATTGCGCACGGCATGAATGAGATCACTTTTTGAGGACGAAAGGGTGTAGGCTTGATCATCAGCCAGAGCTCTTTCAATTCCGTCCTTTTGACTGACGGGAACCTGCACCGCTGGTCGTTCGCTATGATATGAGCCCTCCATACCCAAACGAGATAGGACTTCGTGAGCTACCAATGTGTTGGGGATGAGTAGCCAACTTGCAATGCCCAATGCGCCAATAGAAACAGCAAGGCCTCCGATGACAAGACGCTTTCTTCCTATGAGGCCCATGATTTTCGACATTGGCACACCTCACTTGCGCAGAAGAAATTCTACTCTGCGGTTCTCGTCGGCGTTTGGATTTGCGGCATTCAGTGGCTCAGAGGAACCATAGCCTTCAATTTTCAATATCCGCTGCTCTTCTAAGCCGCCATGAAGTAAGATGTAGCTGGCCATATGTGCTCTGGCCGTCGAAAGCTGCCAGTTGTCAAAGCTGAGGGTTTTGAATTGCCGCGCGTCAGTGTGCCCCCGGACCACGACCTTACCCTGTTGTGAAGCCAGGACTTTGCCTATTGCCCCAACGACCTCGACCAGTGCTGGTGTTGGTCGCGCAGAGCCCATGCCAAACATCGGTTGCGTGCTGCGGTCGCTCAATACAATCAGCAAACCCTCACTTGTCATCTTCACCGAAAAGCTCAGATCACGCTCGGCACCTGCACCGGCAATCGCAGACTTGATCTGGCGCACGGCCTGATCAATGACGCCTTGTGTGGAGGGGTCGCTTGTCTGGGTCGTCGCAGGGACCGCACCATTTTGCAAATTCTCCGGAAACTTGACTGCTTCGCGCAGCGCAGTTGCAATTGGCAGAGGCCCGGCAGCGGCCGACTGCTCCCCATCGCCAATCACATTTTTAGCCACATTCGGATTTGCACCGGATAGCTGTTGTTTGGACGGTGTCTCCGCTTTGCTCAAGTCGCCGTTGGTCACGGCACCAACAGTCTCCAGAGCAGAGGCATCGGTGTACTGTTTGCCTTCGCGAAGTGCCTCCCAAGCCTTGGGGTCAAACGGATCCCCAGCCTTAGCACTGACCAGATCAATTGTTCTCCCCGAAGGATGCGCTTGTCCCTCACTCGATATTTTCTCGATGGTCTTATAGGGATCACCAAGTATATCTTCGATTGATTTATTGACCGAGGTACTCGCCGGTTCTGCCTTTGCGGCATTGGTCGAGTCGGCCGCCTCAGCTGCACTCGCCCCATTGGTTTCAGGCTTCGCCTTTCCCTCCGCTTTTTTAGGACTGTTCAGATCTTTCAAGCTCCTGCCGCTGGCCGCGGCATCAGTCATCTTGATCGGATTGAAATAGCTAGCCACTCTGGCCCGCGTGGCCTCATTGGCCGAGTTGATCAGCCACATCACCAAGAAGAATGCCATCATCGCTGTGACAAAATCCGCATAAGCGATTTTCCACGCGCCACCATGATGGCCGCCATGCTCATCACCACTGCTGCGTCTGATGATCAGGATTTCGGTCTTGTGCTTGTCATCCTCATTCGTCATGATATCAGTCTCTGCAATTCAGTCTTCCACTTGCCGATTTCGGTGGTAAATTCTGTGACGTCATAGGAAGTTGAAATTTCCGGCCCCTCGCTCACTACAACGCTTGCTTCAATATTTGCGGCAGCTAGTTTTGCAACCAACGGTTCGTGAAGTTCGGCAGGGGCGGAAACAACCAGCTTTGTAGCGGCCTTGCCAATTGCTTTGGAAAGACCGTCGCAGAAATCCGTAATGGCTTTGTGTTGCAGTTTCTGGTGCAAAAATGGCGAGAACAACGCATTGAGCTGCCTGTCGACGACCGAACCAAGCTTGCTCATGTGATCTTGGAGCGATCGGCACACTGCGTCGGCAACGCGTTCAAAACCGGCAGGCATCTGCGACTGGTCATGCATTGCCTGTGAATGCCGGTTTGCGATCTGGACATTGTCTAAAAGGGCCACCATCAATTCTGACAGATCGAACCCAGTTTCGTGCATGGCCAAATTTACCTCGTCCAGCCCATCAGCAAAGGCACCGCCGTCGATGTTTGATTTTTTAAAATTGGCCCATTCGGCTAAGGAAATCACGCGACTTCACCAGGCTTTGTGTTTAACCATTGTTTGAGAACTTGGGCGGCACGCTGGGTATCTCCGCCAATCACACGGTTGAGTCGATCACGTGGGCCGTCACTCGCACCGCCACTCCACGTTCTAGAATCGGGCATGTTGGCTCCGAATTCCATGTTTTCTGGTGCAGCAAGCTTTGGTCGCTGATTTTCGCCACCGGAAATCGACCCGGCCGATGGGCCATTCCCCATGGCGGCCACGGCGCTTAATGTGGGCTTCAAACCGAGCAGCAGCACGAGCAGTGTGACGATCACAAATGCTAGCGCGTTGATGATAGTCCCGAGATTGCCTTTCAAGGTTTCCAACACGCTGGCACCCGGGACGGGCTCCAGCGTCGCGTCCTCGGCAATGAAGTCCACCGCCGATACGTAAATGATATCACCTCGTTTTTCATCAAATCCAGCGGCCGATTTTGCGACCGCCTCAATTTCCTTCAGTGCGGGTTCTAGCTTTTTCTCGTCAGGATTGGCACCTTGCAACTTCAACAGGGCCTGTTTGTTGACAACAACGGCGATGGAAAGCCTTTCGACCTTGTATCCGTCCACCGCAGTTGTCGTTTGCTTGCTGTTGACTTCGTAATTGACCGTTTCTTCTTTGCTCTCTTTTTTCTTCGAGGAAGAATCTGATGCCCCACTGGGCTTGACTTCCTGCGGGACGTTTTGGTCAACTGATACAGATGAACTTCCGGCGCCGTCGTTACTGAGGTCTGAGGATTTTACGGTTCGCGTAGACCTTTCAACTTTTGATTCCGGGTCAAAATTGGTTTCACTGATTTGCTTCTTGTCGGCATTCAACGCGGCCGAGACGCTCACCCTAATATTGCTCGCACCAGCCAGTGGTCCAACAGTCCTCTCAATACGCGATTGTGCATCTGAGGAAACTGTTTTTTCCAGATCCAGGAGGTGATCTGTCGCAACGGACGACCTCGATGAATTAGTGTTGAGTTGCGTCCCATCCGTCGTCAACACGGTGACATGCTCGGGTAAGAGACCAGGAATGGCTGCTGCCACAATCTGCCGAATGGAACTGGTTGTGAGCTCAGAAGGGCGACCAGTTGTCCTGATCACGACAGAGGCTGTTGGGGCATCCTCTTTTCCACGAAAGCTGTTTTCGGGCTTCAAGGCCAGATGGACGCGCGCGGTCTTGATTCCATCGAGCTGTTGTATTGTGCGCACCAGCTCCCCTTCTAGCGCCCTCACCCTGGTGACCTGCTGCATAAATGACGTGAGTCCAAGGGAACCCATTTGATCAAAGAGCTGATAACCCGCCTTGTCACTCCTGGGCAGACCCTTCTCGGCCAAAATCATTCTTGCTTGGGCGGTTTTGCCGAAATCGACAAGGACCGCAGTTCCCGCTTCATTGACGTCAAAAGATATCCCAACTTCGGAAAGAACCATGCCAATCTGGCTAACGTCTTCTGGCCCGAGCCCGGAATAGACCACTTCCCTCACGGGCTTGTTGAAATACACGGTACTTAATGTCAGGAGACCGGCAAAGACTGCCAGTGCCACCGTCAGAGATAAACCGCGTTTTACCCCAACATTCTTCGCCAAATTTGCGGCGTAACCCAAAAACTGCATTTTCAAACTTACCGTTTTGCCCAATACTTAGTTCAATGCCAACGCCCCGCTCTTACTGCCTTACTTGAACAGCGACAGAATACTCTGGCTGCTTTGATTGGCGATGCTCAGTGCTTGCGTGCCCAACTGCTGTTGAACTTGCAGTGCTTGCAGTTTGGTTGATTCTTGGCTCATATCTGCGTCGACTAGGGTGCCGACGCCGCGGGTGATGGCGTCCATCAAGGAGCTGATGAAACTGCTTTGCGAGTCAATGCGGTTTTTCAAAGCGCCGAGATCGGCAGCAGAATTGGTCATTGAATTCAAAGAATTATCTACTGTTGCGATCATCTGTTTTAAATCCTGACTATCGGCAGCAGAGGAGGTCAAAGCAGAGATGTTTAGTGTCGACACTGAATATGTAACGTTCCCATTCGTGGTTGTGAAGGTCTTGTCCAAGATTCCAGATTGGTTGTTTGAATCGAAGAGTTTGCTTGACGTGCCATCAAAACCGATGGTTTGAATTTGAATCCCGGTTGCGCCGCGTTGGAATGAAGACACAATTGATTTTGTCGCGTTATAGCCAGGGCTGCCTGAGTCTACGGAGAGCCAATTTTCGCCTGAGAAGTTTGCGGAACCGGCAATTGACTTTAGCTGGTCCTGCAATTGTGTGATTTCAGCTTGAATTTTGGAGTGATCAACGCCGGGCTGCGTCGCAGCAACCAACTTGTCTTTGATCTGTTGGGTGATCCCGATGCCTGTGTTCAACGCCGTATAGCTCACGTCAACGGTAGCAGCGCCAAGTCCAAGTGCATCCTTCACAGTCGAAAGCGAGGAATTGTCTGACTTCATCGTTGTCGCAATTGACCAGTATGCGGCATTGTCGGTTGCGCTGTTGACGCGCAGGCCAGTTGAAATCCGCTGTTGGGTTGCGTCCAGCTTTGCACTTGTCATGTTCAAGCTGGCGAGCGCTGTCATGGCTGCACGATTTGTATTGATGCTTGTCATCCGGATGTCCTTGCGTATGAAGTGGAGCTAAAGGAACATGCCGGACCATGCCGGAATGACGAAAAGGCCTCATGCCAAGCGGATCTCTCCGCTTTCGTCATGAGACCAAACTAGATCAGTATTGGTTAACCCGCAGTTAAGCGACCGCCCGAAGACGGTACGCTTACCTTGCTGAGGAAAGATTTGTTACGAGATCTTAGCGGAATAGCGTCAAAATCGACTGGCTGCTTTGGTTGGCGATGCTCAGTGCTTGAGTTCCCAACTGCTGTTGAACCTGAAGCGCCGAAAGCTTTGTTGACTCTTCGGTCATATTCGCATCAACGAGTGTGCCGATGCCGCTTGTAATGGCCGCTGACAGCGCGTCAATGAAGGTTGACTGATTGGTCATACGGGTTTTGGCAGCACCTAAATCAGCAGCCGATGACGTCATGCCCGATACAGCAGTATCAACATCTGTAATCATCGCCTTCAACTTGGTTTGATCGGCAGCGCTGTCTGTCAGTGCTGAGATGTCGAGCGCTGAAACTGAGGAACCGCTCGAACCAGTCTTGTCCAAGATGCCAGTGGCGCCGGTGGCGTCAAACAATTTCGTCGTCGTCACGCTGATATCGATCGTACCGACGTTAACGGTTCCTCCAGCGCGCGTGAAGGATGAAATCGTCGAACGCGTTACATTGTAACCAGCTGCACCAGAGTCAACGGACAGCCAATTTTGACCAGAGAACGAACTTGAATCTGCCGTGCTCTTCAATTGGGCCTGCAGCTGCTTGATTTCAGACTGAATTTTGGTACGGTCAACGCCGGGCTGCAAGGCTGCAACCAGCTTGTCTTTAATTTGACCCGCAAGACCAATGGCCGCGTTTGTGCCGGTATAAGCAACGTCAGTGGCAGCAGAGCCGAGGCCCAAAGCATCTTTGACCGACGTCAGCGAACTATTGTCGGAACGCATGGTTGTGGCGATTGACCAGTAACCAGCGTTATCAGCTGCGCTGGAAACTCGCAAACCGGTTGAAATGCGATTCTGCGTCATCTGCAGCGAATATGCAGTCTTGTTCAAGGACGAAAGAGCGGTGAGGGCAGCGGTATTGGTGAGAAGACTCGACATGGGAATGCTCCATTTCAAACGATTTGTTGATTTTTATGGGGAACATGCCGGGCCGAAACCGGAATAACGATGGGGCACAAATTGCCGCGTGGGGTATTCCACGAACCGCTATGCGCCCACCCTAGCGAGTCAACTGTTAATATGGACTTACCTCAATCACGCCAACTTTATCGAAGTTGAAAAACGCTAGTGAAATGACCGAACAAGGTTTCCTACAAGTAAACTCCAGCCATCAATCAAAACAAAAAACATCACTTTGAAAGGTAGGGAGAGCACAGTGGGTGGCAACATCATCATGCCCATGGACATTGTGATCGTGGCCACGGCGATGTCGATGATCAAAAAAGGCAGAATGATCAGAAAGCCGATTTCAAAACCACGGCGCAATTCCGAGACCAAAAACGCGGGAACAAGAATCCGAAAATCGCCCGCTGAAGCTTGGGGGCCAAATTCGGCTTGGCTTGCCAAGTCTTGGAAAAGTGCGAGCTCCTTTTCGCGCACATTGCGCTGCATGAACAGACGGAACGGCTCCGCTGACTTTTCAATCGCCACCGACTGTGTGATTTGTCCATCGCTAAACGGCTTGATGCCAGTTGTCCACGCTTGGTCGAATGTTGGCGCCATAACATAACCCGTGAGAACGAGCGCTAGCGATACAATGATGATATTTGCCGGGGTGGTTTGCATGCCCAGGCCACTGCGCAAGAATGACAGGGCAACGACGATGCGGGTAAAACTTGTCATCACCACAACGAGGCTCGGGGCCAGTGACAAGGACGTAATCAGAATGATGTACTGGATCATTTTTGTTGAAGTGGAAAGATCCACGTTCGGCAAAATTTCCTTTGCCGTCTGACCCGCACCGATAGCTTCCTGCGCCAAGGCAGGGACAGCGCTCAACGCCACAAATGCCAATATTATTGCAATCTTATTCATTCTACTATGAATCCGGAAATGAGCACAGCTCGCGCTTGGCCATCAGTGGCGTTGCGCGCAATTTCGTTGAGATCGCTATTTAGAGCCAAAAATCCGGCAGCCCCTTGAATATCCGTGAGCTTTAGTGTTTTCATATATAAAACCATTTTTGTTGACGCCAGCTGTGCAAGGTCGGTCGCTTTCACCCCACTGTGTGGCTTTATAGCCATGGCACCATCGAGCCTAATCCAGACTGATTCAGGTAAAGCGATATTTGATGTGATCGTCGGAAAAGGTGTGAGAACCGCATCCTTGAGATCGGCAGCGTTGAAGCCAGCCGCCGCAGTGGCTTTGCTTTCTGCGCCAGCCGCTGGCAATTCGGAGGCGGACTTGCCGCTTCCCTTGGTTTCAGGTTGACCTTCAGCACCTGGTCTATCGGACGGAGGTGTAGATGCGTCCTGTGAGGGCGTGGGTTCCGGTTGGAAAAATGCTTTGGAAAGGCCAAGTCCCGCACCCAACCCAATTACAGTGACAACCAACAACCCCAGCACGAACTGCATCACGCCAGGTTTTGATATTTCAGGATTCGCCATGACGGCGATTAGAAAGGACTAAGCTTGTCCCAAAGTTGCACCCCCCAACGGGGCTTCTGCGCCTCACTGATCTTGCCTGAGCCACCGTAAGACACTCGCGCTTCAGCAATCTTGCTGTATTCGATGCTGTTGTCGACGCCAATGAATCGCGGATCAACAATGCCGGACACATGGACAATCCGCTTTTCCATGTTCACCAGCACTTCTTGAGAACCTTCTACCAACATATTTCCATTGGGGTACACTTCGCGCACCACGACGGAGAGCGAGACATTTAGTTTCTCAGAACGGGTCACCGTGCCCTGCCCGCTTGACGCAGAATCATTGGCGGCGTTCCCTGAGCCACTCCCCTGGTTTGAAAGCCCAAAAACGCCGAAGTTGAAGGCCGCCGAACCGTTGGAACTTGCTTTGCGGGAGCGATCTGAAGTGCTATTGAAATTAGCGTTATCATTGATGCCAATACGGACACTGATCAGATCTCCAGTGTGATGCGCGCGCGAATCTCGGAAATAGTCGGCCGGGCCGCCCGTCCAATCGGGCTTGGCGGATGCAGCCGCAGCGTAGGAACCGGTCGTTTCGTCACTGCTTTTTTCTGACAGGCCGCTACCGACGGGCGAAAGTTCCGGTCCATCAATCATTTTTTGAGTAAAGGCGCTGCAACCGCACAAACTAACGCCAATAAGTGCCTGACAAGTGATGAATTTAAGTTTCACTGCTTGCTACCCTGATCAAGATTTGCCTCGGAACTAATGATGGCTACAATGCGTGCTGCCGTCACGGGGTCCATTTCCTTCAATACATCACTGGATTTTTTAGGCTTCATTTTGCGCAGGATGGCGGAGGCGGCAACCTGATCCAATTTCGCAAGTTCCTGGGCAGCATAGACGGGGTCCATTGAATCATAGATCTTGAGCACCGCGCCCGTTGCCTCTGCAAGGATTGCTTCGCGCTGCGTCACCCATTTTTCGAGTACCGAGGTCTTCTCGTTAATTTCAGTGAGTTTCTTGTCAAGCTTCTCATTGAGCGCTTCGAGTTCGAGCTTTTGTCGGCTATCGCGGGCATTCTCTGCCTCTTTTACAAAGGCGGTACAATAATCCTGTGCCAGCGGGGGTGTTTGGCCATCTGCGCCAACCAACGCCCAACCAGGGCAGACATTTGCCGCTCCTAAACCGATCATTAGAATGAGTCTGAGAGACATCTTTGCCGGATTCATCTTATTTACCCAAAACTCGCAGCTCTATTGGATCAAAAGGTCGGCCTGCAATGCGCCGGCAGCCTTTATGGTTTGCAGAATGGAAATCATGTCATTGGGTTTCAAGCCCATGCGGTTAAGGCCAGCCACCAATTTTTCAAGGGTCGGACCACGCAACACTGCGAGCTTTCCATTACCCTCGATCACCGAAATGGTTGTCTGCGGCTGCTCAGCTGTGACGCCACCTGAGAGCGGTTGAGGTTGGACTACGATAGGTTGTTCCGTCACCTTGATCACGATATTGCCATGAGAAATTGCAACTGGTGAAAGTCTAACATTTTCGCCCATCACAATTGTCCCATTCTTCTCATCAATGACGATGCGCGCGGATGTATCAGGATCAACATTGAGTTCACCAATCTCCGCAAATAGGTTCGATGCTGTAATGGAAGGTGGGCGCTTGACATTGATGGTACGATAGTCGTGGGCCTGGGCAATGATGCCGCCATAGTGTTTAACCGCAAAGCCATTGATGGCGGTGGCAATCAAACTGGCGGTTTTGAAGTCTGGGTTGACCAGTTGCAAAGCAAAATTATCGATATTGTTGATTTCCGCTGTGTTGTTTTTTTCAACGATGGCACCGTTTGGGATGCGGCCTGTGGTAGGCACGCCTTGGGTGACGTTGGCAGCCTGCCCAGCCGCTTGAAAACCGCCGGCCGCAACCGGCCCTTGCGCCATGGCATAGGGAGATCCATCGGCTGCCAAAAGCGGTGTCATCACCAGAACGCCGCCCTTCAACGAAGCAGCATCACCCAGAGATGATACACTCACATCAATTCGGCTCCCTTCGGCCACAAAGGGAGGTAATGTTGCCGTGACCACGACGGCCGCGACATTTTTTGATCCAACAGTACCAGCATCCAATTTCACCCCGAGCTTCTGCAACATGGTTTGCATGGAAATCTCGGTGAAGGGCGCGTTCTTCAATCCATCTCCAGTACCGGCAAGACCAATCACCAGCCCATAACCCACCAGCTGGTTGTCTCTTATCCCCTGCACCGTAGTGATGTCTTTGATGCGACTCTCGGCAAATGCTCCCGAAACGGTGACGAGGAGAGTCAGTGCGGCAATGATCATCCGGTTGATCATTTTTCTGAAACGCTTAAACTACCATCAGCCATGACGAGAGCGTCAACAATGATGCCACTTGTCAAGTTTCGACAGGGCACAATCTGGCCCACGACGCCATCACTAAGCGGTGAAAGGGCGCCCTGGATTTCGATTCCGTCTGCGGAAAAACGTGCGATGGTTTCTTGACCTTTACGAACATCATTGGCTTTGACCATTGCCGCGATTGGAATGGGCTTTCCGATAAAAAGAATTTTCGCTGCTTGCTTGTGCTGCGTTTGATCAACCGTCAGAACAAAATTGAGTTTTGCCACTGCCGAAACATCAAATTCCTTTTGAACAAAATCAGCATCGGTGATTGTCTGACCGGGGAAAATGGTCCGAAGCGGAACGGGCAAAGCCATGGTCTCGGCGCTTGCCTGGCCGCAGCCCAATAACGTCAAGGCAATCGCACCCATGGCTGCCACCTTCTTTAGCATTCAGCGCAGGCCTTTGGTAATCACGCTCGACATGTCATCAGCAGCCTGAATGACCTTCGAATTCAATTCATAAACTCTCTGGGCTGAGATCAGGTCGGTGATTTCCTGGACAGGATCGACGTTTGATTGTTCAAGATAGCCCTGCTCCAAAATTCCAAAGGACGTATCCCCTGGATTTCCCACGGTTGCCGGTCCAGAAGCATCTGTCACCTGGAACATGTTGTCGCCCAAAGCTTTCAGGCCCGCGGGATTGGCAAAATTGGCCAAAGTCAATTGGCCAATGGCTTGCTCGGTCGTACTATTGGCGAGGCGTGCAAATACTTGGCCAGACTTATTAACTGTGACCGAGAGGGTTTGTGCTGGAATTGTAATGGCGGGCTCAATTGGCAAGCCACTAGCTGTTACAAGTTGGCCGTTAGCATCGGTATTGAGACTGCCGGCACGCGTATAGGTCGTCTGTCCCCCTGGCCCCTGCACCTGAAACCAACCCGCTCCATTGATCGCGATATCAAACTGGTTGCCTGTGTTATTGAGTGAGCCTTGAATATGAATGCTGCGGATGGATGAAAGGCGCACGCCAAGGCCGAGCTGCGCGCCCTCCGGAATTAGATTTTCACCATTAGCCGAAGGCACCGAAGCATTCTTCTCAATCTGATAAAGCAAATCGGTGAATTCGGCCCGCGACCGCTTAAAACCCGTGGTATTGGCATTGGCAATGTTGTTGGCGATTACTTCAACATTGGTTTGCTGCGCGCTCATTCCTGTTGCGGCAATTGAAAGTACTCTCATTTCATCCTCAAATCTGCATGCGCGTCAGTTCAAGAAGCGAACCAACTGCCTTGTCACGAACCGAAACCAATGTTGTCATGGCCCGCTCGGCCTCCATGACCTTTTGAACAACCTCGTTCATTGGCATAGTGCCGTTGACACCACTGACGGCTGCCTGTTCGCCCGCTTGGATCGTCTGCGCCAAATGCTGGGCGAAGCCCTTGACGGCCTCGAGCGGCCCTTGCGAAGTAGTTGAACTAAGAGCATTCGCTGCCTGCGGTGCAACGGATCTCGCAATTCCACTCACAAATTCAATCATCCGGTACTCCTCAACAAGTCAACCAAGCTTGACATCATTTCACGCCCTTGGCGGATCACCTGCAAATTTGCTTCATAAGAGCGCAAAGATTCTTTCATGTCAGCCATCTCTACGATCATGTCGACGTTCGGAAGCTTGACGTTACCCTGCCTGTCTGCCGCAGGATGGCCTGGTGCGTGTTCCATAGGAAAAGACGAGCTGTCCAATCCTGTTTGATCGACCTGAACGATTGAAGCAGACTTAGCCTCATCCATAATGTTACTGAAGGAAACAGTCTTTCGACGATAAGGATCTGAACCTGGCGTCTTGCCGGTGGACTGGACGTTGGCAATATTTTCCGCAATCACCTTCATCCGGACGCTCTGCGCATTCAACCCAGAGAATGCCGTTAAAGTGGCTGCATTTATTGGATCCATTCGCTTACCCCTTCAG
>Ga0209069_10000135_pt1 | contig 28359 bp, 29 predicted proteins | sample Str013_2_FD_187202 | JGI IMG/M metagenome (GOLD analysis project Ga0209069, IMG submission 187202) | Freshwater sediment microbial communities in response to fracking from Pennsylvania, USA - Straight Creek_MetaG_SC_2013 (SPAdes) (version 2) | ecosystem: Environmental > Aquatic > Freshwater >...
CCCCGGATGATCGCTATTACCCGGAGCTCGTGGAGCGCTATCAGCGTGTCCGCCGTTTCTTACCCACCCTCTTCACGACGATTGCGTTTGAGGGGACGACGGGTTCGGCCCGCCAGTTGCTGCTAACCTTTCATTGCCGACGCGGTCGTTATCTTTAAATCTCCAAAGTCTTTGATCTTCAAAGTCTTTGATCTTCAAAATCTTTGATTTTCAAATCTTCGGGCAACTTGCGCTTCGGATGCCATGAGATCCCGGCTTCGAGGTAAGCAGTAAGAAAACCGGAAGCTGCCTGGAAAAGAGGAATCGATGGCAAGGTGCTCATGCGGTGGTTGGCAGCGTAACGTTTTTCTGGTCCTTGTGCTGGTCTTCGTTATATCTGGCGGGGAATTGCTTGCGTTGCAGGAACAATCTGGTCCCGCGTCAAACAACCAAACCACCCAGCCTACAACTGTTCTTAAAACCACAACCCGGCTAGTTGTTGTGGACGTAATTGCCACCGACCGCAAAGGCAGCGCCGTAACAGACCTGGGCCAGGATGACTTCACGGTCCTGGAAAACGGTGCGGCTGAGAAGGTTCGTGTGTTCAGCTTCCAGCAGCCCGCCCCGTCCACCGCGGCGGAATCCAAACCGGTCAAAGCACCTCTACCTCCCAACGTTTTCGGCAATATACGCCGGACGCCTTTGAAAGGTCCGCTCAATGTCCTGCTGATTGACGGTTTGAACACCCGCATGAACAACCAGGAATATGTACGCAGCCAGTTGCTCGAGTTCCTGAAGAAGCTTCCTTCGGATCAGCCCCTCGCCGTCTATCTATTGGGAAGCCGCTTGCGATTGCTGCAGGATTTCACCAGCGATCCCGCGGTACTGCGCAGCTTGATCGAGAACCTGAACGCTCCGCACTCGCCGCTCATGGAAAACGCGTTCGGCGGACCAGAACGTTTTTGGCTGGAAGGCATGCCGCTCCCGGCGGACATTAAACGTCGCGTCCTGGAGTTCCAGCAGGACACCGAATCCAGCCAGATGGATCATCGCGTGGCCATTACCATCGCGGCTTTGCGTACTTTGGCGAGGACCCTGGCCGGCTTTCCCGGACGAAAGAACCTGATCTGGGTTTCTGAAAACATTCCCATTGCAATTCTTCCCAACAAAGTTCCGGATGGTGAAAAGGCCGTAGGCGCCATGCGGAACTATGGTCAGGCGGTCGCGGACATCGCGAACCTGCTGGCCGACGCGCACATCGCCGTCTATCCCATTGACGCGCGCGCGCTGGTCAACAGCTACTTCAGCGATCCCGCCGTCCGTTTTGATCCACGGGGCAATGGTGTTACTCCGGGACAGGCAGAAGCCGACCTGGCCGACGAGCTCCAGCCCGTCCATGCCAACATGGAACAGATTGCTGAAGATACTGGTGGCCGCGCCACTTACAACCGCAACGATATTGGCAATGCGATTCGCCGCAGCATGGATGATGGCTCCACGTATTACACTCTGGCCTACTATCCCCAGAACAAATCCTGGGACGGACGTTTTCGCAAGATCAGCGTCAAGGTCAACCGTCCTGGAGTAAAACTGCGTTACCGCCTGGGATATTTTGCCACCGATCCCAAGGACTACGGGCAACGCAACGAGTCGCAGCGCGATGCCGAATTCAGCGCAACTTTAAACCACGATGTTCCGGCAGCCACCGAGCTGGGCTTTGAAGCCATGGTTTTGGCCCCTGGCGCCAGGACGAACAACAAAGCCGTGGTGGTATTTGCCATCGATCCGCGGGCCCTGAGCTTTGCCAAGGGGACTGACGGAACACAGAGCGCCCGGGTGCAATGCGCGGTCCGCGTGTTCGCGGCCACTTCACCGGACAAGGCCATCAAGACTGAAGCGGAACACGTGGATGCAGATCTGCCTCCGGATAGCTACAGCAAAGTGATGCAAACGGGATTGCCATGCCGGACCAACCTGGAGCTTCCACCGGGTGACTATCTGTTGCGGCTTGGCGTGCGCGATCTCCAGACCGGACTGATCGGCACGGCCAACGGTCGCTTGACGATTGCGAAAGAAACGCCGGAGTCGGCAAGTACCGCGGAGCGGAAACAATGAACGCCAACGTGGTCGGCGCGTCACCGACGGTGGTCAGTCTCGCTAGGCCTGTGCTTGCTGGATGGAATTGGTAGCGCTACCGGGAATCGAACCCGGGTTTTAAGATTGAGAATCTCACGTCCTAACCCCTAGACGATAGCGCCACACTTTGTTCGCAGGATCAAATTATATCAAAGTGTTTTCAGCAGCGAAGCGTGGCAATTCACACATCGTCGCTGCCTGTTCGCGGCAAAAATTAGAAAGCTCCGCTCTGTGTGACGACGATCACAATCTCTGTGACACATCCGTTGCTATACTCCCGCCTTCAATGCCGTGGAAAAAGTAAAGTTCCAGACCCAAACTGCTGTAACGGACGGTAAAGCGAGTTGCGCTATCCGCAAGGAGAGCAGTGATGAAGATTGAGGATCACTCAGGGCCTCAGACCACAAGACGCCGTCTGACGGAAATCATGTTAGGTGGCGGCGTGCTGGCATCCGTCGTGTCGTTTATTTATCCCGTGCTGCGCTACCTGGTGCCTCCCGCACTGCCGGACCTGGGCGGAGACGAAGTTGTTGCCGGAAAAGTGGGCGAACTGAAACCCAACTCCTTTAAGATTTTTCGTTTTGGCAGCAAGCCCGGCATTCTGGTATTGAGCGCGGAAGGAGATTACCGGGCGCTCTCCGCTACCTGTACCCACCTGAGTTGCACCGTTCAATATCGCACTGAGCTTCATCAGATCTGGTGCGCCTGCCACAACGGAATGTATGACCTCAACGGACGCAACGTTTCCGGTCCACCTCCGCGCCCGCTCGATGCGTTTGAAGTCCACTTGCGCGGAGAAGAAATTGTAGTCAGCCGAAAACGGGAGGCATGACCAGTGAGCTTGCCCTTGAATGTCCGCAATTGGCTGGACGAGCGCTTTGGCTGGGAAAAACTCACCGAGCCGCTGCGCCACAAGACCGTCCCCCAACATAAGTTTTCCGTCTGGTATTTTCTGGGCGGGATGACGCTGTTTCTGTTCGGCGTGCAGGTCATCACCGGCGCGCTGCTGCTGCTGTACTACCGTCCCAGCGCGGACGGAGCTTTTGAGAGCGTCCAGTACATCATGACGCGCGTGCAATTCGGCTGGCTGATCCGCTCCATTCATTCATGGTCCGCCAACCTGATGATCTTTACCGCGTTTTGCCACATGTTCAGCGTGGCTTTTCTCAAGGCCTATCGCAAACCGCGCGAACTCACCTGGGTAAGCGGAATGATTCTGCTCTTTCTCGTCCTGGGCTTCGGCTTCAGCGGCTATCTGCTGCCTTGGAATACGCTGGCGTTCTTCGCGACTAAAGTCGGAACTGAAATCGCGGGACAAGTACCGTTCATCGGCACCAAGGTCATGATCTTCCTGCGTGGCGGTGAAGAAGTAACGGGCGCCACGTTAACGCGCTTCTTCGGGTTCCATATCGCCGTGCTGCCGGGGATCACCACCTTCCTGCTCCTGCTGCACATTGCCTTGGTCCAACGCTTTGGCATGAGTACGCCACCCAAAGTGGAAGCTGAGTGGACGGAGCATCCCGAAAAAAAGAAAGAAATGAAGTTCTTTCCCAACTTCCTGTTGCGTGAGCTGATGGCCTGGTACATCGCGCTGGGAGTTTTGGGGGCGCTGGCGGCATTTTCGCCCTGGGGACTGGGAGCCAAGGCCGATCCGTTTTCCGCGGCGCCCGCGGGCATTAAGCCGGAGTGGTACTTCCTGTTTATGTTCCAGAGCTTGAAATTGATTCCATCCAAAGTGTTGTTCATGGATGGTGAAGTTCTGGGCATTATGGCTTTCAACCTCGCGGGGCTGTTGTGGCTGCTGCTGCCGTTCTTTGACAAGACAGGCGACGGGCGCCGCGGGCGCATGCTGATGGGCGTAACCATTTTTGCCCTCACCTTTATCGTGGCGATGACTATCTATGGATATCTGGCGAAATAGGACCTGGCGAAATAACGGAGTACGGGAAAGTAAAGACATGTGGCGAAATAAAAGTCCGCTTCTAGCTCTTGGGATATTTGTGGCCGTGTGTGTCCTTTGCGGCCGGGCCGGCGCGGACACGCCGAATTCCTGTCTTGACTGCCACTCCGGTCTTGATGCGCCGCTGAAAGTCACGGCCGAGCAGTTTGCCCAGGACATTCATTCGCAAAAAGGACTCACCTGCGTCAGCTGCCATGGCGGCGATGCCACCAAGGACGATCCTGACGCCATGAGTAAGAGCGCGGGCTTTAAGACCTTTACGAAAAAAGATATTCCCGCACTATGCAGCAAATGCCATTCCGATGTTGCGTTCATGCGCAAATACAATCCGTCACTGCGAACGGACCAGTTCAGCCAGTACCAGACCAGCGTCCACGGCAAGCTGCTGGCCAAAGGCGACCTGAAAGTTGCCGTTTGCATTGATTGCCACAGCGTGCACGATATTCGTCCGCCCAAGGACACGCGGTCCACCGTTCATCCGCTCAACGTACCTAAGACTTGTTCGCGCTGCCACGCCGATGCCGCGTACATGAAAGATCACAAGATTCCCACCGACCAGTACGCCGGATACTCAGACAGCGTCCACTACAAGGCGCTGACCGTGCGCGGCGACCTGAGCGCGCCAACCTGCGTGACGTGCCATGGCAATCACGGCGCGGCGCCTCCAGGCGTGGATACTGTTCAGAATGTTTGCTCCACCTGTCATGTGTTCCAGGCGCAGTTGTTTGAAGCGAGCGCGCACAAAGAAGCGTTCAAGGCCGCGTCACTGGGCGGATGCATTACGTGTCACAGCAACCATCGGATTTCCCATCCTGCTGACACCATGCTGGGCACCGGCGATAAATCCGTTTGCACCAACTGCCACAGCTCTGGTGATCCCGGCTTCAAGGCCGCGGGCGAAATGCGCATGCAAATCGACAAACTGGATACGGCGCTCAAAGGCGCGAAAGATCTTCTGGACAAAGCTGAAGACTCCGGCATGGAAGTGAGTGAAGCCCGCACCGCGGAAGACCAGGCACGCGACGCACTCACCAAAGCGCGCGTCACCATCCACAGCCTGCAGGCAGCGAAAGTTGACCAGGACATCCAAGCGGGCATGAAGGTCAGCGAAAAAGCGCAGCAAGCAGGTACGGCTGCGCTGGCCGAGCGCGACTATCGCCGCAAAGGCCTGGGACTGTCGCTCATCGCCATCCTTTTCATGGTGGTTGCACTGGGGTTGTACATTCGGCAGTTGGAAAGCAAAGAAGCGTAGCTGATCAATGCTATGCGGCCTTGCGCGCCGGTAGTATTCCAAAAGATATTTCCACCAAAGCTGAGAAAAATACCGCCAGCAGAATCGCGCCTGGTCCCGCCACCGTGGTCCAATTTGCCAGCCGCAAAATTACTACACGCAATCATCCATTCGCGCTTGCGTCGTCAACGCTTCCCATGACGCGAATCCCAGCGTGGCGTGAGTTGGAATATTTCTTCCAAAATATTTCACCCGCGTAAAGATTTGTTCGAGAGCTCGCAGCACTTCGATATCGAACAGTGCTATTCGATTCCGGACAGTTGCGCGAATGGAACTAATGAACACGGAATAAAAGAACAGTAAACGTTGCATGAAAAGGCTAACCTGCCATTCCTATAGTGCGTCTAATGGGAAACGCAACAGCAGCAATGCATTTATAGTTTGAAACTTTTGTGAGCTGCCAAGCGTATTGGTAGGTAAGCTGGGCCCGGAAGAAAGTAACTTCAGGTCCAGAATATGAAACTACAAAGAACGGGTTAAGGGACTGATCACGCCCATGGTTTAGGCGGCCTCAGGCGAAATCAATCCCCGATGACAACAAACTAAAAGACCAGGGCATTTGTGTGTCCGTGATCTTTGGTGTGTTGAACCCGAGGGAGCATTCTAGGCTATCGGCGCAAAAAAGCAAGCGTTGCCGCGGGCCTTTAAGGCGGACGTTCATCGGTCGCCCCCAGCCGTCCCGGACGCTAATTCGGGAAAGAACATAAGGAGTAGCAATGAAGTTCCAGTCTTATTTCAAAGTCATCATCGCGGTTGCGGTACTGGCGTTCACCACCGCTGCATTTGCCGGAAACAACTCTCATAAAAACAGTTTTCAGATCTTTGCTCCAGCGCAGGTCAACGGCACGGAACTTGCCGCCGGTGACTACACCGCCAAGTGGGAAGGAAACGGTCCGGACGTACAGGTAAGTATCATTCGCGATGGCAAGACGGTGGCCACGGTGCCGGCCAAGGTTGTCGAGTCCGCGCAAAAGGCTTCGAACGATGCCGCTGAACTCGAAAACGGCAATAGTGGCAGCAGGGAATTGAGCGCCATTCACTTCTCTGGCAAGACTTATTCGCTGCAGTTCAGTGGCGGAACAGCCCAGGCACGGGCGAAGTAAGTCCGTCTTTTGAATTAACAGTTCGGGTTTTGGAGTCTGTTCATCCTTTGGCTCCAAAAGCCCACGGCCAGCAGGTTGCGTCGGCAAGACCGGGGATTTGAACACATGCCAGGTGTTCTCGTTTTCGGTCCACCCAAGTGAGTGCAAATTCGTCGCGCAGTTTGCGTTCTACGCAGCTTGTTGGCCGTGGGGTTGGTGATTGCAATTGCGGAAGGTTCTGGTTCCGGTCTAAATTTGCGCAGAGACCTGACGGCAATAGTTCGCGTATAATCTCGACGGCTTAATGTGTCTGAGGGGTTGAACTATGCAACGTGCTCTTCGTCAGATGCTTCGCGTGATGTCCCTTCTGGTCCTTACCATTCTCGTGCTTGGTCACGCCAGTCTGGCCGATCAAGGCCATGTAGTGAGCCGCGCCGATCTGCAAAAAGCCGTGGAGTCATCGTCGCACACGCGGCAACACAATATTGACACCGTGCGCCAGTTCTTGTCTTTGCCAACGGCGGATGAAGCAATCAAGTCGGCAAATATTGATCCGCAACAGGTACGCACAGGCGTGGCATCGCTGAGTGACCAGGACCTTGCGCAGCTGGCCGCGCGGGCCGACAACGCCCAGGCTGACTTTGCCGCCGGGGCGATTGGCACACATGGAGTGGTCCTAATCATTGTGGTGGTTGCTTGGTGATCTTCATCATCTTGTTCCTGTCCTCGAACATACCGCTCTGACTCCAGCACTGTTTCAACCAGAAGTGCGTACCCGCGGATGCGCCAAGTCGCGAGACTTCAGTCACAAGAAGTGCTTGTGAAAATGGCTGGGTCATGAAAACCCGTTTCCCGGCGTTATATACTTTTTATCTGGCCGAAACATTTTTGGAGGAAGCGATTATGCAATTTGCTTTGCGGCAATCAGTACGCATGTTGATTGCTCTGGTTTTGGTCACACTCTTTATAGTTCCCGCGGACCTGCGCGCGCAGAGTCACGTGGTAAGCCCGGCGGACCTGCGGAAGTCCGTGGCGGCAGCGTCGCAGACGCGGCAACAAAACCTGGAAACCGTGCGTCAATTCCTTTCTTCGCCGACGGCGGAAAAAGCCCTTAAGTCCGCCAACATGGATCCCCAGCAGGTGACCACGGCGGTGTCCAGTTTGAACGACCAGGACCTGTCAAAACTGGCGTCGCGAGCCAGCCAGGCGCAAAAGGATTTCGCCGCCGGCAGTCTCAGTGATCGAGACTTGATTCTGATCATCCTGGCGATTGCCGTCCTGGTGTTGTTGATTGTGGCCCTGCGCTAGTTCAATCCTGATGCTTCAACACTCCAAGCGGAGACTCGCGCGAATCGTGTGGGTCTCCGTTTTGCTTTGCGGTGATTTGCTTTGCGGCACGATCCTGGCACAGGAAAAAACTGGCGTCTGGATTGACGTGCCTTTCGTTAAACAGGAAAAAGATGGATGTGGCGCGGCCGTGATCGCCATGGTCATGCAGTATTGGGCGCGGCAATCGGCAAAGAATACTTCGGCTTCATCCGGGAACGACACAGCCTCTGATCCGGCAGCCATCCAACGAGAGCTTTTTTCCGCCAAGGACAAAGGCATCCGAGCTTCTGATCTTGAACGCTATTTCAAGGAACACGGCTTCCGGACATTTGCTTTCGCCGGCCAATGGGACGACCTGAAAGAGCATTTGGCTAAAGGCCGTCCGCTGATCGTGGCGTTGAAACCGGCTCCGGGCGAAAAATCATTGCATTACGTTGTTGTCACCGGAGTGGACTGGGCGCGGAATGTCGTCATGGTCAACGATCCAGCACAAAAGAAGCTGCTGAAAGAAGACCGGGCGTCGTTCGATATGCAGTGGTCGGCCGTGAACCGGTGGACTCTGCTGGCTGTGCCGCAATAAGAAGATTGCCAGAATTGCCGGAACTGCCAAAATAGAAAAACCCATGACCGGAATTCGAGTAGTGCAGCGCGCTATTTGTCAGGTGGTTTAGCGCTCTGAAGTTCCTCTATATGCTCCTGCAATCCTGGGATACTCGGATTGAGCAGCAAAGCGCTCTGATATTCGGCAATTGCCAAGTCGCGTTGAAGGGTCAACTCATAAGCCTGGCCGAGTAAGCCGTGTGCTCTATAGTCCTTGGGATCAGAGAGCACCGCACGTTGCAGAACGGAAACGGCGGCGGGAATGTTGCCATCCTGAAGTCTTGTTTGTCCTGCGGCCAACTGGCTTCGATGGCCGTGGGTTTGAACGGTCCACGATCCCAGTCCGGCCAGCACCAGAGTGGCGACCATCACCGTACCCCACTCCAGGGCCTTCTTGCCGGATGCGGCTGCGGTTGCGAGCGGAGCACCGAACAACAGCCCAGAGATGAGTCCGCCAAAATGGCAAACGTTGTCGATGCCCGGCAACATGCCAAACGACAAGTTGAAGATCACAAAGAAAATCAGACTGCTGAAAATCTGCCGCTTCTGGATCGCCGAAACCGAGACCTTCCCAAATTTAATTCCAGAAAGAATCGCCCCGGCGATGCCGAAGACGGCCCCTGAAGCTCCAACCTCAAGACGTCCGGGATTCCAGGCAACGCTGAGCAGCGCGCCGCCGACTCCCGTCAGCATATAAATGGCAAACGTTACGGAGCTGCCAAACAAGCGCTCTGAGAGCTGTCCCAGGCTCCACAGGCACCACAGGTTCATCGCGATATGAAAGATGCTGCCGTGGACGAAACCGGCCGTCACCAGCCGCCAATACTCACCGCTGAGTGTGTACGGGCCGAAGTTGCCGCCGGACTTCAAAAGCAAATCACCCGGAAAGCCCATGAGTGAACTGATCCCGCCATTGAGCAGCATCCAGGTGAACACCGCCAGATTGATGACCATAAGAATGGACGTGGCGGGGAACTGACTCATCATTCCGCTGGTGGCACGGCTGCGCGCACGGCTGGTCGCCTTACCGGCGCAGTTGTCGCACAGCACGGGGGACGTCCCGTCTTCGCTGACCGGGAGCTCATTTCCACATTTAAAGCATTGGGGCATACGTCAATACAGAATAACAAACCCTCTAGCAGTCCAGCCCAAACTTTGGTATTCAAAATAAGACGTTCAAAACATTAAGACGTTCAAAACATAAATGGAACCGGCGGACCTGGCCATGGGTAGAGCACAATAGTAAGACACCTATGAGCCTGCTGGAACAATTCACGCAAGGCGATCTCGATGCCTTTGAGTCGCTGTTCCGCCAGTTTCAAGGGCGGGTGTTCGCCTGGACCATGCGTATTGTTCGCGATCGCGGAGCCGCCGAAGACTTGACCGTGGAGACTTTCTGGCGAATCTATCGCGCCCGCGGACGCTTCGATCCGGAGGCTGATTTTGCCGCTTGGGCGTATCGCATTGCTACCAATCTCGCGCTCAGCCATGTTCGGCGGCGCTCCCGGGAACAGGGTCTGAACGGCGAGGAGGCAGTCGCGGCGACCAGGGATACAGTTTTACAAAATGAAGATCGTGAGCATATCCGGCGCGCTTTCGCTAAATTGCCGGACCGGCTCCAGGTGGCCGTAACCATGGCATTGATTGAAGAAAAGCCCTACCAGGAGATCGCGGACACTCTGGGGATAGCTCCAGGCACCGTGAAGTCCCGTGTGTTTCGCGCGGTAAGGCTCCTGCGAAAACACCTAAAACGAATTCGGGTGCACACATGAAATTTGATGATCATTTGGAAAAAGAACACGTGGAAGAAGTTCGCATGGCGTTGCAGAGCGCCTTTCCGGCCACGGACAAAGACACAGAGTTACAACGCGACTTGTGGCCCGTGCTGCTGCGCCGTATGGAAACGCCGGCCGCGACCGTCCCCTGGTATGACTGGGTGTTGGCTGGAGCCCTGGCATTGGCGCTCGTCTTCTTTCCTAAGATTGCGTTGCTGTTTGCGTATCACATGTAAGAGGAGGTAGCGGAATGAAACATCGTCCTTATTTGCGTGCCTACATGGCAGGAATCACGGTTCCCACGGTCTTCCTGCTGGTGCTGGTTTCGCTGGAGCGGATTTTCCGCCCCGTCCCGGCACAAATGGAGTGGGGTTTGATTTTCCCGCTCATCATCGTCCCAAACGCCTTCGGTGTTTGGAACATGCTGTACGTTAAACTGCAACAGCGTTGGCGGCTCGCGATTGGCGTGCATGGCGCGGCGTTGCCATTCCTGATTGGGCCAACCGTCTTTGCGCTAGCGTGGTCAACCGGCCTGGTTAAGTTTGGTGATCATGCTTTGTTCTACTTCGGGGCCATTTGGATTCCGTATTGGTTCTTCGTCTTCGTGCCATTTGTCGCTATCGCGGGGTACTACCTGATTTGGAAGCACGCGGTGGGCTACCTGAACCGGGAACTGGATCTGCCAGGTTAAGCGCAACCGGGTTAAATACAATAAAGCTAAACTCGGCAAGTCCTGTCCGCGCGGCGGCAAGCAAAGAGGCAGGGAACTTGTTAGAATTTTCCTGTGGATCAGTCATTATTAACTCGCTCCATCGCCAAGCGCCCGGACAAAGTCCGACTACAGGGACGCATCCTTTTTCTTACCGAAGATCCTGAGCTCATTCGCCGCCAGTTGAACGGAGAAGACCTGCCGTGGGACACGAAGAACCCGCAGAACAATCCCAAGCTGCGGGACGACATCTCCACTGACGAAATCACTCCGGCGCACATCTGCTTCTTTTTCGACGAAACTCTGGGTGAGTTCCCATACACCGGCCTGAAGTGCGGCAATGATGTGCCGATCAAACGCGGAGACGTGAAGAAAGGCGGCTTTGTGGCCGCCGTCAGCGGTAAGCGGCGGGGGAAAGGCTCCAGCCGTGAGCAGTCACCGTATGCTGAGTTGTGCGCGGGCATCAAGCTGGTGATCGCGGAAAACATTGAACGCATTTACAAACAGAATTGCCAGAACCTGGGCGTGCTCACCACCACCGACTTCGGCATGGTTGACAAGATCCGTGGCGGCGAAGAAGTTCCGCTGGCCAAGTTTACTGAAGGTGAAGACGACATCACGCGCCAGGTGATTGAATACGGCGGCCTGTTCCCGTTTAACGTAGCGCGCTTGCAAGGCAAAGTGTATTTGCCGGCGATACAGACCGCCAAGCGGCCCATGACCATTGCCGAGAAGATCTTTGCGCGCCACATGCTCAACGAAAAGAACGAACAAGGCGTGGCGTACGTAACGCCCGGTGATTCAGGCTTTGCCCGAACGGACCTTCGTTTTAGTCATGAATACGTTACGCCCATGGCGGCCATCTTCTTTGAACACTTCGTCGGCAAAGACGCTAAGGTGAACGATAAGGGCAGCATCTTGTTCTTCCGCGACCACCTGACGTTCCTGGACGAAGTCCTGTCAGAAGAAAAGCGCAAGATGGGGCTGCTGGACCTTGCGGGCCAACTCAAAATGAAGCAGGAAGACTTCGCCAAAAAGCAGGGAATCAAGCTGCACGGCGAGTTGAAAGACCGCAAAGGCTCGGAAGGCATTTGCCACTCGCTGGTCGCGGAGACGTACGCGCTGCCGGGCCAGCTCAACGTTGGTTCCGACTCGCACACGCCGCATGTGGGCGCGGTAGGCTGCATCGCGTTCGGCATTGGCACCACCGATGTATTCAATTCCTGGATCACCAAAGACGTTCGCGTAAAAGTTCCGGAGTCGGTAAAAGTCATCGTCCGTGGCAAGCGCAAGCCCAATGTTACGGCGAAAGATTTCATCCTGTTGCTGCTGAGCATGGATTACATTCGCAGCGGCAAGGCCCTGGCCAAGGTCATGGAATATTGCGGCGAAGCCATTGAAGAACTCAGCGTGGACGAACGCGCCACCATGACCAACATGGCGGCGGAGATCGGCGGGTTCACCGGCATCGTCGCACCGGACCGCAAGACCGTGGACTTCTTGATGGAGCGCCGCGGCATGTCGCGCGCGGACGCAGAAAAGTTTGGCGAAGGCCTGTTCAGCGATCCTGACGCGCAGTACGCCCACGTGATCGAACTTAATGCCGAAGACATTACGCCGATGGTTGCCACACCGGGCGATCCCGGTAACGGCAAGTACATCCGCGATCTGAACACGCCGATCCCGGTGGAAATCGCTTATGGCGGCACCTGTACAGCCGGCAAAAATGCCGACATGGATATGTACGCCCAGGTGCTTTCAGACGCGTTGAAGCAAGGCAAACACGTATCCGATTCCTGCAAGTTTTACATTCAGTTTGGCTCGCAAGAGACTCGTGAATATTGTCTTCGCAAAGGCTATCTGGACGTTTTCCAGAAGGCTGGAGCCATCGTCATCGAGCCTAGCTGTGGCGCCTGCATCAATGCCGGACCGGGTGTCTCCACGCGGCCTGACCAGATTGTGATCAGCGCGCAGAACCGCAACTTCCCCGGACGCAGTGGTCCCGGACAGATGTATCTGGCCAGCCCGTACACCGTGGCTGCAAGCGCGGTAGCCGGACACATTGTTGAATATGAACCGCAGCGGGAGTTGGTGGGAGCCAGCAGCTAGCAATTCGCAACTGGCAATTAGCCAAAAGCAGATTCCTCGCCAAAAATCCGGCTCGGAATGACAATTTCAAATTTGACTTGTTCCTGGCTGCGGTTCTGGTCACAGGGCCAATTGCCAATTGCAGTTGCCAGATGCTCGTCTCCGCTGAAATCAGCTATTCCCGTGAGCATGGTCACACCGGTTTTGTGCCCGGGATCACAGGTTAACGAGTTGCTAATTGCCAATTTGCGAATTGCTGGCTAAAATCTTTGTTTACCAATCTGTCTTATTCACCTAACGGAGAACACGACCCTTATGGCATATGTGATTGCAGAGCCCTGCATAGGAACCAAAGACGCGGCGTGCGTGGACGCATGCCCCGTGGATTGCATCCACCCCAAGAAGGACGAACCGCAGTTCGAAGGTTCGGATATGCTGTTCATCGATCCGGTGGAATGCATTGACTGCGGCGCTTGCGTGCCGGTTTGTCCCGTGTCGGCGATTTTCGCCCTGGACGATCTGCCGGAAAAATGGAAAGCCTACACGGAAAAGAACGCCAAGTATTTCGGGCGGTAACGGGTCAACAAGCTTACGAAGACGCGCAGCCGCTCAAGCTGCGCGTTTTTCTTTCCCCGCGTTTTTATTTCTCCCCCTGGTTTTCTTGATGACGCTTCCGTTGACGAAGCCTGTATCCTTGTCTGTGAATGCCCAAGCAGTCTGAAGCTCTGATCCTGCGCACGTATCCGTTCCATGAAGCGGACCTGCTGGTCACGCTGTTCACGCGCGCGGAAGGCAAGATCAGGGGTGTGGCCAAGTCGGCCAAACGGTCCAAGCGGCGTTTTGGCGGCGCGCTGGAGCCGCTTACTTACGTTACGGTCCATTGGGAAGACAGGGAAAAACAAGAACTGGCCCGCCTGGACTCCTGCGACATTATTGCTTCGCCCTTGACCACGGAAGTGAGCTATCCGCGGCTGGTGGCGCTGAGCTACGTGGCGGAAGTCATTGACCAACTTTTGCCGGACCGCGAACCCAGTGACGACATTTTCCGGTTGGCGATTTCCGTGGTGAAACAACTGCGGAGTGACTCAGTCTGGATGCCGCTGACCTACTTCGACCTTTGGATCGTCCGGCTGATCGGCTTGCTGCCTGACCTTACACAGTGTTCATCGTGCGGCGAAATCCTGAATGGCCACCGCGCATATTTCCATCCGCTGGCGGACGGCTTGCTGTGTGCTCGTGACAAGCGTCTGGCCAGCATTGAGATTTCCGCGGACTCCCGCGCTGTTGCGGCAGAAATGTTTCGCTCTCCGGTAGATAGCTTTATCGCTGCCCAGTGGCCCCGGCAGCGTGGCGCCGATTTGAGAAAATTCTTGTCGCAACGGATTGAACACCATATTGAGCGCAAATTGGTGACCGGGGCGATGTTGGAAAGACTGGACTGAAGGCAGCAACTAGCAATTGGCAACTAGCAATTAGCCAAAGCGCCGATGCAAAGTTTGGGTACTATCAAGCAACATGGAGCTGTCATTCCGAGCCGCCTTCAGCGAGGAATCTGCTTTCACTCTGTGCCAATTGTCAATTGCTATTTGCTAATTGCTGAAATCAAAATGGAAAACAACGCCAACACAGATCTCACCTGTTCCGAAACCGGCCGCACCTTCGCCACCGCTGAAGAGGCGCGCGCCAGCGAAGAGCGCTTCCGCTTTGTCCAGGCAGAGTGCGATGCTGGCCGTTTCCCCGATCTGAGCAAAGGTGACATGATCTACGTGGAAACCGAGCTTTATCTCGGCCACGGCGTGGACGACTGGCGCGGCGGCTTGATTGAAGTGATTGACTTCAACATGCAGGTAAGCGGAGGGAAACCCAGGCCTTACGCTTGCGTCCTGATGCAGACCCATTCCTGGCACAACTGGCAGATGCTGGCGGCAAAGCAGAAAGAACTGCGCGCGGAGTGCGGCAAGCGCTGGGCCCATGCCATCCCGGACCATCGTCCGGAATTCAATAAGTGGTGGTGAGCGGCTTACGCATCTTCCACCACCACGCGCTGTACAACACCAATTGCACAAACGACACAATAATGATGGCGATGGCGAATCCGGCGGCAAAGTGCGGAACGCGGTGGTGGATCGCGTACCGGTAAGACGCAAACGCCAAAGAGCAGCCAAGAGAGATGCCGGTCATCATGAGCAAGATTCGCCGTCGAGTCTGGTCTGGCAGCTGCATTTCCGCGGGCCACGGCTGCGCCGATGCGTGCTGGATCCATCGTCCTAACCAGATCGCGATTGCCGCCATCCCCAAGATGCCGCTGGAATGTTGCAACACGTTGTACAGCGGACGCTGCCACGGCGTTCCATTCAGCACAATCGTCTGGAGCACAGGATAGTGCAGCACCATCCATCCAGCTTCGTGGGTAAATGAGTCCCACAGCAGGTGGGTGAGGGTGCCGACAACGAGTGATACCAGAATCAATAGCAGTCGCGAAACGGGAGTAAAAGGGAACGGCCCGGCCAAAGCCATCAGTTTGCGCGCTTGGCTTTCCGGCAACAAGCTGATGATGGGCTTCTTGAGCATCCAGTGGAAAAGCCACAACAATGCCAGTCCAGCAGGCAGGCTGAACAGAAAAGTGCCGGGCAGGGAGTGGCTGGCTTCAGCGTCCGGAGCGAAATAGATGAAGTAATGGAAGTCCGGCGCCATGCTGCCGATCACCAACGCAGAGAGGAACAGCTTCTTGCGCAACGGCAGAACAGCGGCAGGATGGGCCAAAGTGAAAGGCAAGATTGAGTATAACGCAGGTGCGCGTCGAGGGGAGCGCGGCGGATTTTCTGATAAATTAAGTACTTCAGACAATGTCCAAAGTAAACGTGCCCACCTATCAGGAACTTATACTCCGGCTCCAGAGTTTCTGGGCGGACCAGGGATGCGTCCTGCAGCAACCCTATGACACCGAAGTTGGCGCCGGAACCATGTCGCCGGAGACTTTTCTGCGCGCGCTCGGTCCCAAGCTGTATCGCGTGGCTTACGTCCAGCCTTCGCGCCGCCCCGCCGATGGCCGTTATGGCGACAATCCCAACCGTCTTTATAAGCACATGCAGATGCAGGTAATCCTTAAGCCACCGCCGGACGACGTCCAGGAACTCTATCTGCAATCCCTGGGCGCGCTGGGCATTGACCTGCGCAAGCATGACATCAAGTTTGAAGAAGACAACTGGGAGTCGCCAACTCTGGGCGCCTGGGGCGTGGGCTGGCAAGTAATGCTCGACGGCCTGGAGATTACGCAGTTCACATACTTCCAACAGTGCGGCGGCATTGATCTTGATCCCATATGCGCTGAGCTAACGTACGGCCTGGAACGCATCACGGCGTTCTTGCAGGACGTAAACAGCATTTATGACATTGTCTGGGCGCGCGATCCGAAGTCCGGTGTGCCGGTGACGTATCGCGAAGTTCGCTTTCAGGATGAACTTCAGCTTTCGGTCTACAACTTTGAAACCGCTGACGTGGAGAAGGCCTGGAAACATCTGGAAATGTACGAAGGAGAATGCCAGACGCGCATCGATGGTTTCAACAAGTTGATTGCCGACAAGAATGCGTCCAAGGCCGACATTGCGCGCTATCCGCTGCTCGCCACGTACGAGCTGTGCCTGAAGTGCTCGCATCTGTTCAACATCCTGGACGCGCGTGGAGCCATCTCAGTGACGGAACGTGTGGGCGTGATCGCCCGCATTCGGCAGTTGGCCGTGGGCGTTGCCAAGGCTTACTTACACCAGCAAGAAGTCGAGAGTGGAATGTGGCTTAAGAAGGAGACCTCCAATGCCTGACTTCCTTCTTGAGATCGGGTGCGAAGAGATACCTGCGCGGATGATGGATGCTGCCTGTAAGGAGCTGGTGCAGCGCATTCTCGGCCTGCTGAACAAGGAATCATTGCTGCCGCAGAACACACAACCTGCGTACCACAGCGATATGCCGCAGGTGCTCTTTCGTCCTTATGCCACGCCCCGCCGGCTGGCCCTGATGGTGCCGGGCATCGCCGCGTCCCAGTCGGACACCACCGAGCAACTGATTGGGCCCTCAAGCAAAGTGGCTTTCAAGGATGGCCAGCCCACGCCCGCAGCTCACGCTTTCGCCAAGAAAGCCGGCGTAGACGTTGGTAAACTCGAGAAAGTTAGCACGTCCAAGGGCGAATATCTTGCCGCCACGGTCACCAACAAGGGCCGGCCGGCTGGCGAAGTATTGTCTGAATTCTTGCCGAAAGAAATTGCCGGACTCTATTGGGCGAAGAACATGTATTGGCGAGCCGGGAAACCGGAGCGTTTTGTCCGGCCGATCCGTTGGATCGTCGCTCTGCTGGATGGCCAGGTTATTCCCTTGGAAATTGCCGGGATACAGTCCGGCACGCAATCGCGCGGACACCGCATTCTTGGACCTAAGAATGTTTCCATCGGCTCGCCCACCCAGTATGTTGAGGCGCTGCGCAACGCCCATGTGATGGCCAGTTCGAGTGAACGTGCAGATCGCATCCGCAAAACACTGGACGCCGTTACGCGCACAGTCGCCGGAGCGCGCTGGCGCGAAGACGCGGCGTTGTTGAGCACGGTAATCAACCTTACGGAATGGCCGTCGGCGATTCTGGGCAATTTCGATCCGCAGTTCCTTACCCTGCCGGAAGAAGTGCTGGTCACGGTGATGCGCGACCACCAGAAGTATTTTGCGGTGGAAGACGCTTCGGGCAAGCTTGCGCCGCACTTTCTGGCGGTGCTGAACACGGAAAGCGATTCCGATGGGACCATCCGCCATGGCAACGAACGCGTGTTGCGCGCGCGCTTCAATGATGCGCGCTTTTTCTGGGACACCGACCAGAAAACTCCACTGGAAAGCCGTGTAGAAATGTTAAAGGCGGTTACTTTCCAGAAAGATTTGGGCAGCTATCACGCCAAAGCCGAACGCACCGGCAAGCTGGTGGAAGGACTCTGTGCGGCGTTGGGCAAGGCTGGACTGAAAGTTGATTCGTCGGCTGCGCAACAGGCAGCCAAGTTGGCCAAGACTGATCTGACGGCCGAGTTGGTAAAAGAATTCACCGAGCTGCAAGGCGTTGTCGGCGGACTGTATGCCAAAGCCCAGGGCCTGCCGCAGGCTGTGGCTGATGCCATTTACGACCAATACAAGCCCGCGTCGATGGAAGACTCGGTTCCGCGGACTCTCGAAGGCGCGGTGCTGTCCATCGCCGATAAAGCCGATTCCATTGCCGGCATGTTTGCTCTCGGATTGATTCCTTCCGGATCGAAAGATCCGTTCGCGTTGCGCCGCCAAGCCAACGGAATCGTAAAGACCATTGCTGAACATAAACTGTCGTTGAATTTGGCCAAGCTCATGGCAGACGCCCGCGATCTCTACAAAGGCAGCGAAGCCGAGAAAAAATTCACACTCAGCGGCGACGCCTATCTGCAACCGCTCACCGGATTCTTCCGCGAGCGCCTGGAATTCTATTTACGCGACGCGCTCGGACTGGCCTATGACGTGGTCAATGCCACGCTGGCCGCTGACGCGAATGACGTGGTTGACGCTGTGGCGCGCGCACAGGCTGTGGCTAAAGTGCGTCCGTCGGCGGATTTCGAATCCATTTCCACGGCGTTCAAACGCATGAAGAACATTCTTCGCCAGGCGGAAGAAAGTAAAAAGACCATCGCCTCACCGTTCAGTCCCGCGGTCTTGCAGGAAGAAGCGGAGCGCAAGCTCGCGGCGGCTATCGGACCCGTGGCTGAATCCGTAAACAAGCTGCGCGCAGTACGACAGTACGATCCGGCGCTGATCGAGATATCTAAACTTCGTCCGACGATTGACGCATTCTTTGACAAAGTGATGGTCATGGTGGACGACGAGTCCCTGCGCGCCAACCGGTTGGGCCTGTTGCAAACCTTGGTCAACGAATTTTCCGGAATCGCGGATTTTTCCGAGATTGTTACGGAGAAGAAGTAGCCGTCGGTTGCTTCCTGCTTATCGTCGATCACGTTCATTGATTCTCGTCTACGCCCTCTGCCGCAGAGCAGATCCCTCGGGTCCTGCGCCCGAGCTGAAGAAAACGCTCAGTCGCTTGACGGACCTCTCGGGATGACAGTTGGTTGATTGTCTTAGGGCTCTCCAAAGTCTGGCTTGCAATAGCGAATAAAATACGATACTGTAGTCCGTGCATCCATTTTGGAGGCCAGGGACAAGTGTGGGCGTTTGCAATCAGTAAGGTAGGGTTTGGGACTGGGCTTGGGCTTGGACGGCCCAAGCTCCGTCCAAGCTCCGTCCAAGGTCGGTGCAAGGGCCGTCCAAGGTCGGCGCAAGGGCTGATTTGAGGAAGTCGTTTGTTTGCAACAAAACCGGGAAAAATGGCGGGTGGGGCGAAAGAATCGCCGGAATCGCGCGTGATCTGGTGATCGCCGTGATCGGAAGGCGAAAGGCACTCACCGCAGAGAGCGCGGAGGTCGCAAAGGAAAGCCAGAGTTGTCCTAGACCGGCTGGCTCGATATGAGCCTTTGCCAGACAGTCTGGAGAGAACTCCCTGATGCGGCATGGTGATCCGATGCACACTCGGGATCTTTCCGCTCTTCTGCTTCAAGACTAAGGGGCGGTCAAGACTCAGGGGCGGTCAAGACTCGGGCTCGGTCAGGATGACAGGGATACGCATAAGGGGATACGCATAGTGGTAAGGGCCAATGTGCGCCTCGTCACAGTCCCGAACCTGCCTCAGACGGTAGAGTGGAACATCTGGCCCAATCGGTCTAAGATTGTCGGGTTCCACTCGGGCCATTTGCACTCATTGTCGTTGTTCAAGCAACCGTTGCTCAAGCAACCGTTGTTCTAGCAACAGTTGTTCAAGCAACCGTTTGCAGAAATCCAGATATTGGAGAACAGGTCCTATATGAGCACCAGCACTATTTCCCGCCCGCGTTCAAAGTCCGCCCACAAGAACCACAAGAAAGCCACTGCGCGTCCTAAACTGGTCCCAAAGCCCGCGTCCAAGACGAAGAAAGACGTCCAGTACGTTTACTTCTTCGGCGCTGGCAAAGCTGACGGTCACGGCAAAATGAAAGACCAGCTTGGCGGCAAAGGCGCCGGCCTGGCGGAAATGACCAACGCCGCGCTGCCGGTCCCGCCGGGATTTACGATCCAAACGGAAGCGTGCCGCGAATTCATGCGCACCGGGAAGACTTCCAGTGGCGTAAACCACCAGACACTGTCCGCGTTGGCGCGCCTGGAAAAACTGCAAGGGCAGAAGCTGGGCACCGGCGACAATCCGCTGCTGGTAAGCGTACGCTCGGGCGCAAAGTTCTCCATGCCCGGAATGATGGACACCATCCTGAACCTGGGCCTGAATGATGAAAGCGTTCAGGCGCTGGCTCGCAAGTCGAGCAACGAGCGTTTTGCGTATGACTCCTATCGCCGCCTGATTCAGATGTTCGGCAGCGTGGTGCTGGAGATTCCTAAGTCCGCATTTGAAGAAGTATTTGACGCAGAAAAGAAGAAGCGTGGCGCCAAGCTGGATACCGATCTTACCGCCAACGACCTCAAGCAGGTGATTGTCGATTACAAGCAGGTCGTCCGCAAGCATACCGGCAAGGACTTTCCGCAGCAGCCGCTCGAACAGCTGACCATGTCTCGCGATGCCGTGTTCCGCTCGTGGAACAACGATCGCGCCAAGGTCTATCGCCGCATCAACAATATCTCTGACGATCTGGGCACCGCCGTCAACGTGCAGTGCATGGTATACGGCAACCTGGGAGAGACCAGCGGCACGGGCGTAGGATTTACGCGCAATCCGGCCACCGGAGCGAAGGAGTTTTACGGCGAGTTTCTGATGAACGCGCAGGGCGAGGACGTGGTTGCCGGCATTCGCACGCCGGTCCACATCAGCGAACTGCACAAGCTGATGCCGGGCGTTTACAACCAGCTGCGCGATATTACGTCGCGGCTGGAAAAGCACTATCGTGACGTGCAGGATTTTGAGTTCACCATTCAGGAAGGCAAGCTGTACATGTTGCAGACGCGCAACGGCAAACGCACCGGACGCGCCGCCGTGCGCATCGCCATCGACATGGTGAATGAAAAGCTGATCAAGCCGGAAGAGGCCATTTTCCGCGTTGATCCCAACCAGCTCTATGACTACCTGATGCCTAACCTGGACGACAAAGGCGGTGACGTAACGGTGCTCACCACCGGATTACCGGCATCACCCGGAGCGGCCGTCGGCCAGATCGTTTTCACCGCCAATGACGCCGTGAAGATGGCCGGCACTGCAACGGACAAAAAGCCCGTGGTGTTGGTGCGTGGCGAGACCACGCCGGAAGACATCCACGGCATGGAAGTGGCGGCGGGCATTCTTACCGCTCGCGGCGGCATGACCAGCCACGCGGCGGTGGTTACTCGCGGCATGGGCAAGTGCTGCATTGTGGGCGCTGGAGAAATTGAAGTCGATGAGAAGAAGAAAGAAATGCGCGTCGGCGACCTGGTTCTTAAAGAAGGCGACTGGATTTCACTCGACGGCACCACGGGCCGCGTAATTAAAGGGCGTTTGAATACCGTGCCGGCGTCGCCGGACGATCCTGACCTGAAGAAGCTGATGGGCTGGGCCGAACCGTTTCGCAAGATCGGCGTTCGCGCCAATGCGGACATCCCACGTGATGCAGTAACCGCGCGCGCTTTCGGCGCCGAAGGAATCGGCCTCTGCCGTACCGAGCACATGTTCTTTGCGGAAGACCGCATTCCGCACATGCGCGCCATGATCATGGCCGACACTCTGGAAGAACGCAAAGCCGAACTGGCCAAACTGCTGCCCATGCAGCGCGCGGATTTTGAAGGTTTGTTCTGCGCCATGGACGGCCTGCCGGTCACCATCCGCTTACTCGACCCGCCGTTGCACGAATTCCTGCCCAAGCGCGAAGAGTTGATGGTGGAGATTGGCAAGCTGGAGATTACTGATCCGCAATCAGCCCGGCTGAAGGAAGCGCGAGAAATTCTGCGCCGCGTGGAAGAACTGCATGAATTCAATCCCATGCTCGGCCTGCGCGGATGCCGCCTGGGCATCACGTTCCCTGAGATTTCAGAAATGCAATCGCGGGCAATCTTTGAAGCAGCCGTGAACGTGGCGAAAGAAGGAAAGAAACCGATGGCGGAAGTGATGGTGCCGCTTACCGTGACGATCAAAGAAATGGCCAACCAGGCGGCCATCATCCGCCAGACTGCCGAACAGGTGTTCAAAGAGAAAGGGACCAAGGTCCACTATCACGTTGGCACCATGATCGAACTGCCGCGGGCATGCATCGTCGCCGACGAAATCGCCGTGGAAGCCGAATTCTTCAGTTTTGGCACCAATGATCTTACGCAGACGACCTATGGATTCTCACGCGACGACATCGGCACATTCCTGCCGGCTTATGTCGAGCGTGGCATCCTAAAGAACGATCCTTTCGCCAGTATCGACCAGAAAGGCGTAGGAGCGTTGATGGAAATGGGCGTGAAGAAAGGCCAGAAGACGCGTCCGAACATTGAGCTGGGAATTTGCGGAGAACATGGCGGCGATCCTGCGTCAGTGGAGTATTGCCACAAGATCGGTCTTACATACGTTTCGTGTTCACCGTACCGCGTGCTCACCGCGCGGCTAGCTGGTGCGCAGGCTGGCGCCGCTGACAAGTTGAAGGTGGAAGGCGGAAGGACAAAATAATAATAAGGCGGCTCTTGGCCGTTGGCTTGTGGATCTTTCACTCACGAATCTTTCACTCACGAATCTTTTACTCACGAATCTTTCACAGGATCGGAGGCCAACGGCTAGCAGTCAACGAATCCAAGCGAAGTACCAAGAGCCAAATACCAAGAGCCGTCTTTAGTCTTACTGCACCCTTTGCAAGCGATCAATCAGTTTTTGTGCCAGATTGTCGTCGGATTCTGACCAAAGCACACGTCCGCTGATCCCGCAGTTTTTTTCCACAGTGTTGGTGAAGTCCACTAGCTTTTGGACGTTGGCTTTGATCCGCTTCTCAACGGATTCGGTGAAATCGACTTCTTCATAGAGGAATGGCGTATCCAGTCCGAAGTCGACTTGGATGTGGCCGTTCTGCTGGTAGGTGGCGTTTTCGAATTTTGTTCCGAACACTGTGAACTTGACCATTTGCGGCCGTTGCATCCAGGTGGTGTCCAGGTCGCCTTCTTGCACCGGGAACCACAGATCCCAGAGGGCATCCATTTCGTAGGCGTTATCTTCGTGCAGAAAATCTCCGGCCAGGGCCAGCACCCGCTCAGAGTCGGTAAGGTGGTCAAAGCTCTGCTGGAAAGTGATGGGTTCGTCCCATCCAATGCTGTGCACGGCAAGGTAGTTGATGCCTGCCCGTTGCGATGAAAATGGAAACTGCCGCAGAACGGAAAGCGTGCGCGGCAACATTTCCTGCTCGTGGAAGCTGGGAAACCAAACGCTGAGATAAAGACGGTCTGACATGAATCAGCTATTGTAACCTCTTGCGCGGGATGCGATGGCGACAGCGTAAAATAGCTTGCTGAGACAGTTTCAGGGAGGGCGGGCCCATGGGCAAGATGCGAACCGTTTTAATCATTGTGGGTATAGGGATATTTCTTGCGGTCCAAGTTGCAGCGCAGCAACCAACGGCATCGCCATCTTCCTCGCCGGTCCCGGAGAAAAAGGCGCCGGCCGCGGAGTCGCCGATGGCTAAGCTGACGTCTGCCCGCACGGTGCTTATCACTCGCGCACGGGGCAACAACATTCCGTATGAGACGATTCAATCCACGGTGGCGGGATGGATGCGCTTCTCACTGGTCGATACCGTGGAAAAAGCCGACATCGTTATAAGCGTGGAGTCCTATGGCGATAGCGATGTGCGGGTGTCGAGCACCGCGGGCCCCAACGCCACGACGGGGCAAATGGAGCAATCCAGCAAGACATCCAAGGACCTTTCCGCCACGGAGATACGGCTCACCGTTCTGGACGCGAAGAACAAGCACGTGCTCTGGACTTCCTCAGAAAAAGTGAAGTTTGCGATGAAGAAGAATGCCAAGGAAAGCAACATGGTGGAAGCCGCCGAACGACTGGCTTCGCGCCTGCACGACCGGGTGGAAACCCCGCTCCCGGCGAGATCGCGCTAGGCAGTGCTTATTATTCTTGCGGGGCTCCCGGGTTCTGGAAAGACCACAATCGCTCGTGAACTTTCTCGCGCGCTGGGCGCTGTCCATGTCCGTATTGATTCGATTGAACAAGCGATCCGGGACGCCGGCATCATGGTCGGGGACTTGAGGGATTCCGGTTATCGGGCGGGGTACGCGATTGCGGAGGATAATCTTCGTTTGGGCCGTACTGTAGTCGCAGACTCAGTGAACCCACTTCTGGTATCACGCGATGCCTGGATTGAAGTAGCCCAGAGGGCACAAGTAGAGGCCATTGAGGTTGAAATTGAGTGCTCTGACCGCGAAGAACATCGCCGTCGCGTGGAAGAAAGACTTTCAGACCTGCCCGGTCTGCTTTTGCCCACATGGGAGCAGGTCGTTTCCCGGGCCTACGACCCCTGGACCCGCAAACGCATGGTGGTTGACACAGCCAGTAAAGATGTTGCTCAAAGCATCCAGGCAATTCTCGAACTGTTGCCACGGCCACGTACCTAGGCTGGGAGCAAGACAACTTATCCAGCAGCCTTTTTGTGGGGAAGAGCCTGCAAGACGTTCCACTCGCGCCGTTCTGTCACAGAAGGTATAAAACTGATGAACGGATTGAGCTGCCATTTTTCGCAATCGTGATAACCTGACAGATTCAACGCTCATATGGGCGAGTCCAAGAGTCAAGGCGCGAAACTTTTCATGTCCTCAGATGATAGCTCCAAAATCGAATTGATCCGCGAACCTGAACCTGCGGACGGCCAAGACCGCGCTTCAGTGCGCGGACCGCTGGGTCTGTGGCTGGCTGCCCTGGTGGCCAAAGGGGGAAGCGATTTGTTGTTGATTGCGGGAGCGCCGCCGTGCGTCCGGATCAAAGGCGAAGTGTTGAACCTTGAAGGCCAAGTACTCACTGGACCGGAAATTGAAGACGCCGTGCTGCCGGCCATGTCATCGCATGCCACGCAGATTTATCGGGGAGCGAAAATCGCGGACTCGGCGTATCGCGTCCCAGGGTTGGGGCGATTCCGCATCAACCTGCACAGTGAACGCGGACAGGCTGCGGCGGCCATTCGTGCGCTGCCGGTAAAAGTCCCCACACTTCGCGATCTGCATCTTCCCCTAGGCGTGGAAGCTCTTACGCGATTACCGCGCGGACTGGTGTTGATCGGCGGCCCGGCGGGATCTGGGAAGAGTACAACGCTGGCGGCTTTGATCCATGAGATCAATCGTCGTGAGGCACGGCATATTCTTATGATTGAGGACCCGATGGAGTATGAACATCCTCATCTGCGCAGCGTGATTGAACAAATTGAAATTGGCGGCGACGCTCCGGATTTTCCTACCGCCTTGCGGGCAGCCATGCGGCAGGCCCCGGACATCATTGTGGTGGGCGAAATGCGCGATCCAGAAACGATGCGCATTGCGGTGAGCGCCGCGGAAACCGGGCACTTGGTATTTTCCACGATTCACACTACGGACATGGCGTCCACGGTAGGGCGCATTTCGGATTCGTTTCCATTGGAGCGGCAAAACACGATCCGTCAGGAACTATCCATGGCGTTGTCAGCCGTAGTCACGCAACTGCTTCTGCCCAGTAAGACGGGTGGCCGCTATCCCGCCGCGGAAATGCTCATGGTGAGCTATGGCGCCCGCCAGCACATCCGCCGCAACGCACTACAGCATCTGCACCAGGAAATTACCATCACCAAGAAGTCAGGATCGTTCAGTCTGGAGGAATCGCTGGTTGACTTGGTGACGCAAGGTCATATCAGCCGCGAAGATGCTCTGCTCTATGCCGTCCACCCGGACGACGTTGAAGCCATGCTGCGCCCCAACGTTCCTCGAAAGTAGTTTCTCGTGGTGAGTCATCCAGCATTTCGCGTCAACGCTCGTATCGACCGCGAACATTTTAGCGTGCCTTAGAATTCCTCAAAAAATTTCAGCCATCACTTTCCGTGTGACAGCTATCACAGGCATTTTGTTTACGTTGGGTTAATCTAGTTTCGTGGAACTAGAAGCTGTTGTGCCTAAGCTAAAATATCCCGCTGTTTGCCGGACGCACAGAGCGCCAACGTGTCAGGATGTGGAGAATCTTTCCAAAGTGCGCGATGCCGGCGGACACGCCGTGTCCTTCTACTTCAAACCAGGGGAAGAAAAGCTGGCTGAACGCGATGCCATGATCGTGAACCTGCGCGCCCGGGACATCATCAGCAACAGCTATGGACAAGAGAAGCCCAACCTGAGTCTGCTGCGCGATCTGGACGCAGTGATGAAGATTGCTGAAGATGCCGACGGTCCGGAATCTCCACTGAAAATTGTTTTCGCCTGCCGTGAGCGAGGTATTTGGGAAGAGTTTGAAATTCCTACTTCAAACCGCATCGTCCGCCTGGAAGCAGCGAATTCATTTGACCTGAGTCTGCTGCGGCGACTGGCGCAATTGAACGAGCCCGGACGGAATTCCCGTCCCGCCTAACAGTAGACCGAGCACTTCACCCAAACTTGGCCCTGCATTTACCCGCGAAAGAACTCTTCTTCTCAACCGCCGTCGGGAGAATTCTTTCTTTTGTTCCATACTCGTTGACCCTCTGCATAAGCGCAAATCAACGGGCAAAAAACAAAGCAGCTCTTTCCCGGCCGGCTTCCAATTGCGCCTGGAAAGTGCTGCTGCCCGATGTGGTGAATTTTGAGGGGTCTAGACCGCGAGTAGTTCAAGGGCCGCGGGCTGAAGTACGGTTAAGGAGGCGCCTTTAATGGAGATCAATTTGTCGCGCTGAAACTGTTGCAGTATGCGGCTTACCGTTTCGCGGGAGGTGGCCGTCATCCCGGCTATTTCTTCTTGTGTAAGGGTCACGGTTACGCGGGTTCCATCGTGTCCCGGTTGCGGACGCGTTTCCACCCAGTCCAGCAGCAGGTTCGCTAGCCGGCCGGCAACCGTCGTGGGCAATCCCAGGCGGCATACGTCCTTGAGCATGAGTTTGTATTCACGCAGTACGCACTGCGTGGCTTGCATGGCGGCATCAGGGTACTTCTTGAGAAACTCCACAAAATCATGGGCGCGGATGGCTTTGATGCGGCAGAACTCGAAAGCCTGCGCGCTGACTTCAAATTCTCCGGCATTCAGGACTGCACTCAATCCCAGGATGTCACCGGTTTCCGCGATCCTTACAATCATGTTCTTGCCTTCACGGGAAGTCACGGAGAGTTTTACGCGTCCACTGAGAATAATGTAGACGCATTGGGCAGCCTGGCCTTCCACGAAAAGCGTGTCACCGCGGGAGAAGTCTACTTCCGCTCCTAGTGCGTTGTAACGCGCTTGAGCTTCACGACTGATATTGGCAAATGGTTGGCGGCTCGTCATTGGTACTACAGGAGCGTTCTGGTTATGAGTGCGTGTATTTGTGACTTGCATTTTGTTGCTCCTAGTTTCGCTCTATTGAACTCAGCAATCAGTTGCCTTGGTTAATGCAAGCCCCGTGCCAAACAAGAAAGCCTGCATTTTCAGCGGAAAAGCCGCAAGCAAAGGGACGCACTGCGCCATGGGACACAGAGAACTGCGCCAACGTGCGCGATATAGCGCAGCTGGCCGCACTATCTGCTTTAGAATCAATTTATTAAAGTGGCAGGCCGTTTGCATGTACTGCATATGGAGTGCGGTTTGCTTAACTGCTGGCCGCACCAGGACAGGAGTTCAATTTCGCTTTGTTAGTATGAACGGCAAGAACCAATGAGTCAGGCAAACAGCTCGGTTTCCATCGTCATTATTGACGATAATCCTCGCAGTCTGGAGTTTGTCTCCGCGGCCTTGGCTCGTGATGGGGTCGATATTTTTTCTGCCGCGGATCCGGAAGAAGGTCTTGACCTGGTTTACAGTCATCGTCCGCAGATTGTGATGACCGACCTGGTCATGCCCAACATAAGCGGCCTGGACGTACTGGATCGCGTGATGGAGTTTGATCCAGCCATTGACGTGATTCTGATGACCGCGCACTACACCAGCGAATCGGCCGTGGAAGCCATCCGGCGCGGGGCCGCCGATTACCTGAACAAGCCCATCCCCATTGCCTTGCTGCGCGAACGGATTTCGAAGCTGGTGGCGGAAGTCCGGCTGCGGCAGAAAGCCGAGGGGCTGGAATCCGAGCTGGGAGACACTGCGCGTTTCGAGGGAATGGTGGGGCGCGGAGCCGCCATGCGGGAGATGTTTTCACGCATCCGGAGAGTCGCGCCGCACTTCCGGACCGTGATGGTCACGGGCGCTACCGGTACCGGTAAGGAAC
>Ga0209069_10000136_pt1 | contig 28262 bp, 27 predicted proteins | sample Str013_2_FD_187202 | JGI IMG/M metagenome (GOLD analysis project Ga0209069, IMG submission 187202) | Freshwater sediment microbial communities in response to fracking from Pennsylvania, USA - Straight Creek_MetaG_SC_2013 (SPAdes) (version 2) | ecosystem: Environmental > Aquatic > Freshwater >...
CTCAGATCGCGCAGCTCGACGTCATGCCGGACCGCGCCGCCGCCCGGCGCCCAGCCGCGCAGCACGTGCTTGATGGCCGGCTCGGGATGGTCCGTGAAGTGGCTGGTGTGGGCATGGTTCATGGTGGCGATATCGGGAATGAGCGGCGGGCGCACATAATCGTTGTAATCGGTCACCGCCGTGACGCCCTGCGGCGTCTCGATCAGGAACGAGGCGTGCCCGACATAGGTCAGCCGCACCTCGTTCTGCTGCAACGCGGTCCGCATCGCGGCGGGTACGGCATGGGGCCGAACGCCGGCCACCGCCTGGCAGCGGTCGATGCCCGCGGCGCGCGACGGCGCGTGCGGCATCGCCGGAATCAGCAACGCCAGCAACGCGACCAGTTTCATCACTTCGCGCATCGGGGTCTCCGCCTGCTCGATTCGTCCGGCAACCGCTAAACGTCCCAGTGCGGTGCGAACGGCGGTTTCACCACCCGCCCGTCGGGCCTCGCCAACGCGGCGATGCGGCTCATCTCGGCCGCGGTCAGCTCGAAGCCGAAGATGTCGAGATTCTCTCTGATGCGGCCGGCGTTGGTCGAGCGTGGGATGGCGACCACGTTCGGCTGTTGCACGCTCCAGCGCAGCAGCACCTGCGCGGGCGTGCGATTGTGTGCCGCGGCGATCTCGCCGATGACCGGGTCCTTGATGATGCCGCCGCGCCCCAGCGGGCAATACGCGGTCAGCGCCATGCCATGCCTGCGGCAGGCCGCCATCAGCTTGGTTTGCGCAAGATAGGGATGGTATTCGACCTGGTTGCAGACGATCGGCTCGCTGGCGAGCGAGACCGCCTTGTCCAGCATCGCCACCGTGAAGTTGGAAACGCCGATATGGCGGGCGAGCCCCCGCTTCTTCACCTCGCACAGGGCCGGAATGCTGTCCTCGAGCGGGATCGCCGGATTGGGCCAGTGGATCAGCAGCAGATCGACATAGTCGACGCCGAGCTTGCCGAGACTGGTCTCTGCGGAGGCCTGCAACTTTCCGTTGGCCAGCTCGGTGTGCCAGACTTTCGTGGTCAGGAAAAATTTGTCGCGCGGCACCCCGCCGGCCTTCAGGCCGCGCCCGACCTCGGTCTCGTTGCCATAGTTCGCCGCGGTATCGATGTGCCGGTAGCCGGACTTCAGCGCCTCGCCGACCAGCGCCGTGCACGCCTCGTCCTTGATGAACAGCGTGCCGAAACCGATCGCGGGTAGGGCCGCGCCATTGACGTTGACAATGATCTGCTGGTTCATGCTGTGCCCTTCCCGCGGCAGCGGCGCTGGTGGAGTGTTGCGTCGCAAGGCATGACCTTAGGCCAACCCCTGCGAAAGCACAAAGTCGGTTCAGCGATCGTGGTAGGGCCGCGGCCAGCACTGACCGTCCCTTCCGCGATGGCCCTATCGATGTCGCTCAACCATCGATGCGCTTGCGTCTGCGGCCGTCCTTGCGCAACATACACCGTGAGCCACCACGGCAAGCCGTCGCCAGCGGACACAAGCCAGTTCGGTCCCATTCGCAATGCCTGGAGCAACCAAAGTAAAGGGAGACTGAGACATGATGCGGTCGAAACTGCTGCGCCTGCTGGGCGCTTCGGCATTCGGGCTTGCACTCGCGGGTCCCGCGCTCGCCCAGGGTACCGTGAAAATCGGTGCCATCTACCCGTTGAGCGGCAATGCCGCGAGCGCAGGCACGCTCGGCAAGGCCGGTCTCGAGATCGTCGCCGATCTCATCAACACGTCCCACGAGCCGCTCGGCGATCTGCCGCTGCTGGCCGGCAAGGGGCTGCCAAACCTCAAGGGGGCCAAGGTCGAGATCATTTTCGCCGACAACCAGGGCACCCCCGCCGCCGGCCAGAATCAGGCCCTGCGCCTGATCACAGAGGACAAGGTGGTGGCCCTCAACGGCGCCTACCAGTCGGGCATCACGCTTACCGCCAGCGCGATCGCCGAGAAATACGGCATCCCGTTCCTGGCCGGCGAAAGCGTCGCCGCCAATCTCACCGAGCGCGGCTTCAAGTGGTTCTTCCGCACCACCCCGATCGCCAGCGATTTCGCGAAAATCTATGTCGACTTCCTCAAGGACATGAAAGCGCAGGGCGCCAAGTCGGACAGCATCGCCGTGGTGCACGAGAACACCGAGTACGGCACCTCGGTTTCCAAGGTGATCGGCGAGGTGTTCAAGGCCAATGGCCTCAATATCACGCTCGATATTCCCTACAATGCCAATACCACCGACGTGCAGAGCCAGGTGCTGCAGCTGAAGGACAAGAAGCCGGACGTGGTGATCATGGTGAGCTACACCTCCGACGCCATCCTCTATGCCAAATCCATGAAGGATCTCGACTACAAGCCGCCGCTGATGATTGCCGACAACGCCGGCTTCTCCGACCCTTCGACGCTGAAGTCCGTCGGCAACATCATTCAGGGCGTATTCAATCGTTCATCCTGGGGGATCGGTGCGCCCGGCTCGCCGTCGTTCAAGATCAACGAGCTGTTCAAGAAGAAGACCGGCAACGACCTCGACGACACCACTGCCCGCATGATGCAGGGGATGATGGTGCTGTGCGAGGCGATCAACCGCGCCGGCTCGACCGAGCCGGCCAAGATCCAGGCGGCCCTGAAAGCCACCGACCTGAAGCCCAACCAGCTGATCATGGGTTACAAGGGGGTGAAGTTCGACGAGAAGGGTCAGAACACGCTGGCCGCCGGCCTCGTGATCCAGCTCCAGGATGGCGCAACCTACGCGCCGGTCTGGCCCAAGGACAAGGCCGTGAAGGCCCCCGTGGTGCCCTACAAGGGGTGGTGATGCAGAATCAGCGTTTTTTGGACGAAATGAATGCTAGCGATTATTCCCCTCCCCATCTTGCCGAAGGCGAGTCTTCGACTCGACGTGGGGAGGGGTTAGGGGTGGGGGAAACCCCGACACATGTTCTGGAATCCCCCCCTCCCAACCTCCCCCACGAAGGGGGAGGAGATCCACAGTGGTCGGCCGCTTCAATCCCAACCCCAGGGCCGACCTGATGTCCACGACGCTCATCCAAGTGATCGTCGGCGGGTTGCTGCTGGGTGCGGTCTATGCGCTGTTCTCATCGGGCCTCACCCTGATCTGGGGCATGATGAACGTCGTCAACTTCGCCCACGGCGATTTCGTCATGCTCGGCATGTACGTCGCGTTCGTGGTCTGGAAGCTCGTCGGCGCCGGGCCCGCCGCCTCCGTGCCGCTCGCCGCGCTGGTGCTCGCCACCGTCGGCATCGTCTGCTATTTCGGCCTCATCCGGCACGTGATGAAGGGGCCGATGCTGGCGCAGATCCTCGGCACCTTCGGGCTGGCGCTACTGCTGCGCTATTCCGTGTTCTGGTACTTCGGCGCCAATTTCCAGACGCTGCCGGACAGCCTCGTCGGCGGCACCTACGAGGTCGGGCCGATCCGCATCCAGGCTTCGCGGCTGCTGGCGGGGGTCGTGGCATTGCTGGTCACCGCCGGATTGCATCTGCTGCTGACTCGCACCACGCTCGGCAGCCGCATGCTCGCCGTTTCCGAGGACGCGACCGCCGCCGAGCTGATGGGCATCCGCCCGGCGCACATGCAGGCCATCGCGTGGGCGCTGGCCGCTGCCGCCACCGGCATCGCCGGCGCGCTGATCGCCTCGTTCTTCTATGTCGCACCGACGGTCGGCGAAACGCTCGGCATCGTCGCCTTCGTCACCGTATCGCTCGGCGGCTTTGGCAGCGTGCCGGGGGCGCTGGTTGCCGGGCTGCTGATCGGCCTCATCGAATCGACATCGGCATTCCTGATCGGCGCGGTCTATAAGGATGTCGTGGTCTATTTGCTGTTCGTGGCGGTACTCTGGTTCCGGCCGCAGGGTCTGATGGGCAAGATGTGATGAAGCGCGCGCTGTGGCCGGCATCGGCTCTGATCCTGGTCCTGATCTACCCGCTGCTGTTCGCCTCCCCGTTCCAGCAGCGGCTCGGCGCGCTGGTGCTGCTCTATGCCATCGGCGCGTCGGCCTGGAACATCGTCGGCGGCTATGCCGGACAGGTTTCCGTCGGGCATGCCGTGTTCTTCGGCTGCGGCGCCTACGGCGCGCTCGCCGGCTATCAGCATCTCGGTCTGCCGCCGATCGTCGGCTTGCCGCTCGGAGTACTGGTCGCGGTGGCGATCGCCGGCCTCATCGGCATTCCGACGCTGCGCCTCTCGGGTCACTATTTCAGCATGGCCACCATCGCGGTGGCCGAGCTCGTCCGTCTCGTCGTCACCAACACCGAATGGCTCGGCGGCGCGCAAGGCATCGGCGGCCCGACCGTGCCCCGCACCGTGCTCGATCTCTCCTTCACCTCGGGGCTGCCCTACTATTATCTGTTTCTCGCCGTGCTGTTGGGCTGTCTGGCGCTGACCTGGCATCTGCAGCGCAGCCGCATCGGCTATTATCTGCGTGCCATCAAGGACAGCGAGCGCGCCGCCCGCTCGCTCGGCGCCGCAGCCCCCCGATACAAGCTCTACGCCTACATGCTGAGCGCGGCGATGACCGCGGTCGCGGGAGGCCTCTACGCCATCATGTTCGGTTTCGTCGATCCCGAATCCGGGCTCGGCATCCTGGTCTCGGTCAAGATGCTGATCATGGCCGCCCTGGGTGGCGCGGGGCTGCTGTTCGGGCCACTGGTCGGCGCCGCGATCCTGGTGCCGCTCGAGGAGATCTCCAACAATGTGCTGGGCGGCCAGGGCGCGGGGCTGACCTTCGTCGTCTACGGCGCCATCATCGTGCTCATCGCCCGCTTCCTGCCGGCGGGTCTGCTGGGCAGCATCCAGCACCGCGTCGAGGCCGCCAGGGCGCCAGCCCAGGTTGCTCCTGCGCCGGCCCGCGAGGGAGCCGCCGATGCTGCTTGAGGCGCGCCAGATCACCAAGGCATTCGGCAACTTCAAGGCCGTCGATAATGCCTCGGTCACCGTCGAGCAGGGCGAGATTCTCGGCCTGATCGGCCCCAACGGCGCCGGCAAGTCCACGTTCTTCAATTGTCTGACCGGCGATCTGATGCCGACCGCGGGCTCCGTGTTGCTCAACGGGCGCGATGTCACGCGACTCGCGCCCGAGCGGCGCGCCAACCTCGGTCTTGCGCGCACATTCCAGGTGCCGCAGACCTTCGAGCACATGACGGTGCTCGAGAATGTGATGATCGGCGCCTTCGCCCGCACCTCGCACACCGCCGAGGCCGAGGCCCGCGCCCGGGCGGTCATCGATCGGGTGGCGCTCGGCGCGGTTGCCCATACACCGGCGAGAAGCCTGGGCACGCCCGGCCGCAAACGTCTCGAGATCGCGCGAGCGCTGGCCACCGAGCCGAAGCTGCTGCTGCTCGACGAGGCGATGGCAGGCCTCACGCCCGCCGAGGTGCAGAGGGCCATTGCCCTGGTCCGCGAGATTCACCGATCCGGCGTTACACTCGTTATCGTCGAGCACATCATGGAGGTGATCCTGTCGCTGGCGAGCCGCGTGATCGTGTTCCATCAGGGCCGCGAGATCGCCCGCGGCACCCCCGGCGAGGTGACCCGGTCGCCCGCCGTGATCGAGGCCTATCTCGGCAAGCGCGCCGCCGCTGCCGCGCTGCGCGATACGAGCATGGCAACGCCGACGGGGGGCCGCCCGTGACCGCACCGCTGCTCACCGTCGAGCACCTCGAGGTCCGCTACGGCGATCTGATCGGCGTCGCCGACGTGTCCTTGTGCGTGGCGGAGGGCGCGGTCGTCGCCCTGCTCGGCTCCAACGGCGCCGGTAAGACCACCACGCTCAACGCGATCGCCGGGCTGATCCCGGCAAGCCAGGGCGCGATCGGATTCCGCGGCGAGCGCATCGACGGCAAGCCCGCCCACGCCATCGTCCGCAAAGGCCTCGCGCTGTCGCCGGAGGGTTGGCGGCTGTTCGTGCAGCAGAGCGTGGAGAACAACCTGCTGCTGGGCGCCACGCCGCTCGCCGACAAAGCCCGCATCCGGACGCTCCTCGAGCGCGTCTATACGCTGTTTCCCAAGCTCGCCGAGCGGCGGCGGCAGCGCGCCGGCACCATGTCGGGCGGCGAGCGGCAGATGCTCGCGGTCGGCCGGGCGTTAATGAGCGATCCGCAATTGCTGATGCTGGACGAGCCGAGCCTCGGCCTCGCCCCCGCGATCGTGGAGACCATGTACGAGACCTTCATTCGCCTGCACAAGGATGGCCTGACCATCCTGCTCGCCGAGCAGTCGATCGAGCTGGCGCTGGAGGTGGCCGATTTCGCCTACGTGCTGCAGGTCGGCAGGAGCGTGCTGTCGGGTCCCGCCAAGGACATGGCTAACAACGCCGAGGTGCAGCGGGTTTATCTGGGCGTTGGATGATTAGGGCGCGTTGATCGGGAGACGAACATGCGGCTGCAGGACAAGACGGCAATCATCATCGGTGCCGGCCAGGGGCCGGGCGAAGGCATGGGCAATGGCCGCGCAACCGCGCTCGTGTTCGCCCGCGAGGGCGCCAGGGTGCTGTGCGCCGACAAGAGCCTCGAATCGGCGGCCGAAACCGCCACCATGATCACCAACGAGGGCGGCACCGCATTCGCGATCGCCGCCGACGTGACCCGCGAGGCCACCCTCGAAGCGGTCGTGGTCGATGCCATGCAACGCTGGGGCCGGATCGACGTGATGCACTATAATGTCGGCGTCAGCCTCGCCGGCGGCGACCGCTCGCCGCTCGAGATCACCGAGGCGGCGTTCGATAACATCACCGCCATCAACCTGCGCGGCCTCGTCATGGCGGGCAAGCACACCCTGCCGATCCTGCGTGCGCAACGCTCGGGCTCGATCATCGCCATCTCATCGGTGGCCGCGCTGTCGAGCACCTATCCGACCGTCGGCTACAAGACGACGAAGGCGGCGATGATGGCCTATATCGAGCAGATCGCGCGGCACAATGCGGAGTTCGGCGTGCGCGCCAATGCTATTCTGCCGGGCCTGATGAACACGCCGATGGCGGTCGACACCCGCGCGCGCGAGTGGGGCAAGAGCCGGGCCGAGGTCGAGGCCTCGCGCGATGCGCGCGTGCCGCTGCGCCGCAAGATGGGCACGGCCTGGGATGTCGCCCACGCCGCGCTGTTCCTGGCCTCCGACGAGGCCAACTTCATCACCGGTGTTGCGCTCCCGGTCGACGGCGGCGCATGTCTGCGGGCGGGGGATTGAGGGGCGGGACGCGGTACGGATCATCAACGCCAACTATATTCGTGCGACCGTGCCCGGAACTCGCCCCGCGCGCCACAGGTCCGCATTGACATGATCAGCAGCCGGCACCCAAAGTCGCGCAGATACGTTGGGATGCTGTCCGCCGCGGGCAAGTTGCAGAATTCTCCGCCGTTCCATTTCCGCCGAGGCGAACGGATTGCTGCACAGCGAGCGCAGGTCGATCCTTGACGGCGCAAAGAACGTCGAGAAGCTGTGGGCGCGCTCGAACTGCTCGAACGCCGCACCGACGAACCAGGCGCCTTTGTCACGACCCGGATCAATGACGTCGAACCGCGGCGCCGCCGGCCAGAACGGCTCGTCGAGCTCTCCGGCCCCTTTCATCAATCGGTCGAGCAGCTGGGTCAGGGCACCGACGCAGACCGAGCGCTGACCGGCGTCCCAGGCCGCACGCGCGAAGCTGGACAGGCGCGCAAGGCTCGGTTTGGCGGCGGCGCAGGTTTGCAGTCCGGCGAAGGCAGAATTCAACGCCGCGCAGCGCAGATCGAGCGGGTTGTCCGCGTCCCGCCAGCAGCCGTAGGCCGCCAGTGCATCCCGATAGGCCGCATCGGCCGATGACGCGCCGCCAAAGCTTGCGACGAGTTGAGCCCCGAACGGATAGCGGTTCAACACCGTCATGGCCTGCTGGCGTGCCGCCGCGTCGGCCGCCCAGGTCGGCAGCGGCGTTGCCAGCAGCCCGTCGGCAACGAGTTTTGCCGCCCGATCCGGTCTGGCGGCGAACAAGTTGAGCTCGAAACCGTCGATCGGAGCCCCCGGGGGGTGCGCCACCAGCACCGGCGCGCCCGCAAGCAGCCGGTAAAGGCCGTACCCCATCGCCGAGAACCTGGAGCTCAACTGATGATTGATCGCATCTCCGGCCTTGATTTCGAACATCACCAGCGGCGAATGGCGTGCAAAGAAACGCTGCCCGCCTTCGAGGATCCGCTCTTCCTCACCCTCGGCATCCATCTTGATGAAGTCGACCGGCTGTGGCCATCGGCCCGCCGCGTCCTCCAGATCGAGGCTGGTTATCGCCACGCGCTCGCCCGCGCCGCCTTCCCCGAGCGCGTTCAGCTCGCTCGACCCTCCAAACGAAAGATGCGCCTCGCCGGCCCGGTTCGATAGGCCGGCGGCATGGATGATCAGGCTCGCGCAGCCGTTCAGCTCGGCACTTCGTGTGAGCAAGGCGCGCGTCTGGCTGGCGGGCTCGTAGGCATGAACGGTGCCGGTGGGTGCCACCTGCCGGGCCATCGGAATGCTATAGGTCCCCAGATTGGCGCCGATGTCGATCGCCGTCATGCCGGGCTTCATCAGGCGCCGTACGAACGGCACCTCCTTCTCGAACCAGGCTTCCTGCTCCAGCAGCACATAGGTGGTTATCGCGTCCAGAGAATCCGGAACGCAGAGCATGGCGCCGTCGGCAGCGATACGAATGGCGAGTGTGCGCATACTCGATCCCTCGGGCCGTCTCATCAACCTGCAGGGGCGGCCCTAACGCCAGAAGCGGTACAGTCGCAGCCCGTTGAACACGAGGCGGAAATCGATGCCCAGAATCTGGCTCGCCTGCAGGCACATGTTCATGAAGGCGCTGTTCACCGCCGGCACGAACAGGAACAGCCCGAACAGCACGAAGAACGCGATCGGGCGGATCACGGCGGCTTGCCGCTGCACCTCGTAGGGCAGGTAGGGCTCGATCACGCCGAAGCCGTCGAAGCCCGGGATCGGCAGCAGGTTGAACAACAGCGACGTCACCAGCAGAAACGCGAGGAAGGTCCATCCCGACCAGAACTCGACGGTGCCGAACTGCCCTTGAAGCCCGATCCACATTGGCAGCAGCAGCAGCAACAGACAGACCAGCGTCGCGATCGGTCCCGCCGCCGAGACGAAGCTCTGCCAGCCGCGGCTTCTGAGCGCCGCCGGATTGATGAACACCGCGCCGCCCGGCAGTCCGATGCCGCCCATCGCCAGAAACACGGTCGGCCAGAACAGACTGGTCATCGGATCCGTATAGCCGAGCGGATCGAGCGTCAGGTATCCGCGCTCCTTAACACTTTCATCTCCACCATAGTAAGCGGCCAGCGCGTGGCCGAACTCGTGCAGGCAGAGCGTGATGAGCCAGCCCGAGGTGACGAACAGGAACACCGTGATCGGCGAGCGCATCAGGCCGAGGAAGGCGACCACGCCCGACGCGACGGCAAACGCCAGGATCGGCATGAACCGCGGAGACAGATGAAAGCCGTGCGTGCGTCGCTGCATGTAACAGGCTCTCCCTTGGAGCGTGGATGTCCGACCGATAACGTTTCAAGCCCGTCTTAGCACGGTTCGATGAGTCGCAATTGCGATCGCCCCGCTCGCAATGCCACCCAAGCCGATACAATTCAAGCGCTGTCATACCCCGGACAAGGGGCCGGGCCATGACAACGCAGGGGCGATGATTTGAATTGCAATGCCACCTCGTCAGCCTACGCCACGTGGCTTCTCGACATCCAGCCCCAAGGTTGCTAATGGCAATAAGCTGGTGTCGTGTCGCGTAAATGCGTCCAAACCTCGCCGCACGCTGTGCGTCGTATTTGGCAGAGTACGGACACGCAACCAAGGTTTCTGGTGTGGTCTTGTCGCGCAGATGCCATTTTACCGTGCGCACAACGCTCGCAATCCGTGAACGTACTCAGCGCGAAAGGCCCCCGCCCCGTGTCCTTCCTACCGCATATCGACTTGGAACAGCTCGTGGTGACGCGCGGCTATTGGGCCGTTGCCGTCATTGTCGGCCTTGAAAGCATGGGCATTCCGCTGCCCGGAGAGACCATCCTCGTGCTGGCCGCGATCTATGCCGCCAGCAACCCCGAGTTCAACATCTGGCTGGTGGTGGGCGCCGCCACCGCCGGGGCCATCATCGGCGACAATCTCGGCTACTGGATCGGCCGCGAGTTCGGCTATCCGCTGGCGCTGCGCTATGGCAAATACATCAACCTGTCCGAGGGCCGCATCAAGCTCGGCCAATACCTGTTCATGCGCCACGGCGGCAAGGTGGTGTTTCTCGGGCGCTTCGTGGCGCTGCTGCGCATTCTGGCCGCGTTCCTGGCCGGTGTGAACCGCATGGGATGGTGGTATTTTCTCGCCGCCAACGCGAGCGGCGGCATCATCTGGGCCAGTGTGTTCGGCTTTGGCGGCTACGTGTTCGGCAAGACCATCCAGGATTTGGAGCGCCCGTTCGCCATCGCAGCCGGCACCGCTGCGGTGGTTGGTTTCATTGCGATCACGGTTTTCATGCGTCGCAACGAGGCGAGATTGCAGGTCGACGCCGAGCGCGCCTTGCCGGGTCCGCTCGCCCCCCCGCACGAGTGGCATCTGCGCCATCGAGGTTGAAGGGCCCCGCAGCAATCCGTGTGGCTTTGCTGCATCGCAGCGTCGCTGCAATGTGTCGCGCCGCCGACCCGATCGAGACTTGGACCTTGCAAATCGAGTAGGTAGGGCGGCTGGCGATTTCTCACATGCTTGGAGCCCGTCCTTGGCGCGCGCGACCTCACGACTGCTGACCGGCATGGTCGTGGCCATATTGGCCGCGCTCACCGTCACCGGCTGCGCGTTGATCACGGAGAGCCAGAGCCCTCCGGGCCGGCTCGAGACCGTCAACGGGCCCGACGGTCCGATCAAGCTGTTCGTGCACGAGGAGGGCCGTGGCGAGCCGATGCTGCTGCTGCACGGTTTTGGTGGCTCGACGCAAACCTGGCGGCGGGTGATGCCGGACCTCGCCCGCTCGAACCGTGTCATCGCCATCGACCTGAAGGGCTTCGGCCGCTCGGACAAACCATTCGACGATGCTTATGGGTTACTGGATCAGGCGGCGCTGATCAAAGCCTTCATCGATCAACGCGGGCTCAGCCGCGTCACCCTGATGGGACATTCGCTCGGAGGCGGCGTCGCGCTGGCGCTGGCGCTGGATCTCAACCGCACGCGTCCGGGCGTCTTGAAGCGCTTGATCCTGATCGACAGCCCCGCCTACCGCCAGGCGCTGCCGCCGGCGGTCAGCCTGCTGCAGACGCCCATACTCGGCGCGCTGACCGTCACGCTGGTTCCGCCGGAGATTCTGACCAAGTCGGCCATGTACGCCGCCTATCAGCATGCCGAAGGCATCGACATGGCCGATGTGCTGGCCTACGCCCGCCCGCTGTACGAGCCGGGTGGCAAGTTGGCGGTGCTGCGCACGGCCGAGCAGCTGGTTCCGCCCAACATCGACGACCTGATCCGCAACTACCCGACCATCACCCAGCCGGCCCTGCTGATCTGGTGCCGCCACGACAAGGTGGTGCCGCTGTGGACCGGAACGCGACTCGTCCGCGAGCTTCCCAATGCCCGGCTCGAGGTGTTCGATCACTGCGATCATGTCCCACAGGAGGAGATCGCAACCGACTTCCTGCGCGTGGTTCTTGGATTCCTAAGAGCCAATTGAGCCGGCCGAGGCCTTGGCAGGGCCATTCCATTCAACCGTCACAACCGTAAGCTCCCCTCACCTCTCGCTGCCGCGACATCCTCTCCGTCTTGGCGCAGCCAAGCTCCGCTTGGACGGGAGAGGAAAGACAGAGCGGTCGTCACGGGCGCTGCTCCCCTCTTCCTTCTACCTCGGGAGAAGGTGCCCCGGAGGGGCGGATGAGGGGCTTGCCGGTCTACGCCGGTTCCATTCAACCTGGTTCCTCAAAGGCCTGTCATGCCCCGGCGCGCGGCGAACCGCGAGCCGTCGCACGACCGCGCGTCCGGGGGATCCAGTAGCCCTGGACGGTTCAGGAGTACTGGATCCCCCTGATGCTGGCGCACCGGGGGATGACAGCGGGAGAGTTGGTAGCTTGACAATTGTGCCGCCCGCCATAGCCTTGGGGCTCGAGCAGCACGGAGGCTTTAAATGTCCCAATCCGCTTCGGCCAATTCCGATCCGCGTGCCGCGTGGCCGCAGGGCATGCTGGCGGACATGGAGGCCAACCGCACCAATGCCTGCGTCGGCACCGTGCTGGTTTCGGAGACGGACAAGGTTCGCATCTGGCATTTATCGATCCCGGCCGGCAAACGCTGCGGCTTTCACCGCCACGTGCTCAACTATTTCTGGACCTGCCACTCGCATGGCCGCGCGCGCAACTACTTCGAGGACGGCCGCACCAGCGAGACCACGCATTTTCCCGGCGATACCCGCCATCTGCATTTCGGCAAGGGCGAGTCCATGCTGCACTGTGTCGAGAACCTCGGCAGCACCGACTTGCTGTTCACCACGGTCGAGTTCCTGGACAGCCCCAACCCGCCGCTGCCGGTGCCCGACAGCGTTCGCCTGAAGCCGGTCGCCAACACCATGTAGCTGCCATGTCAGCGGCGGATCGCGGGCGTTTCGACGGGAAGCCCTTGCGCGCGCCACGCCAGAAACAGCTCCAGCGCCAGAAACTCCGGGCTGCCGGCCGCGAACGGCTCCGCCCGCACGCCGAAGAAACAGCTCTTCAGGCGCCGGTGCAGCGACCCCATCGTCTGCCACTCCAGCCGATAGACGGGATAGCCGTTGCTCTGGCCCTGGCTGAGCGGGTCGGAGCGCATCTGCTTGCCCCAGTTGTCCTCGTGGCATTGGCCACAGGACAGGTTGAGCTGCCCCTGCCGCTGGTAATAGAGCGCGCGCCCAGCCTCGAAGGTCTGCTGCGCCGGACCATCGACCGTGACGCTCATGGGCAGGCCGCGTGCCTGGTTCGCGACCAGCGCCGTCAGCGACAGCAGCTCCTCGGACTCGTAGGCCGGTACGGGCGCGGATTGATGCTCGGAGCGGCAATTCTGGATGCGTCCCTCCAGGTTGAGCAATCGGCCGAGGCGGCGGTCGAACAGCGGATAGCGGGTCGCGACACCTTTCATACTCAGCGGCTCACCATGGCAACCGGCACAGGCCTTCCCCGAGGCACCGGCCGGTTGCGACCACAACTTCTCCCCGCTCTCGACCCACAGCATGCCGGGATTGATGCTGAGATCGTCCTGCTCGCGCTGGGTATCCGCCGACATGAACGCGCGGCCCGAGCGTTGGTCCGGCTTGGCGATCCGCGGTTGCGGCTCGCCCGCGAAAACCGCGCCGCCACACATGAGCACCATCAGCATGAGCAGGGTGTAGCTCGGGTCGAGGAACCAGGCCCGACACGCGCTCGCAAATGCAAGTCGCCGGGTCTCGCAAGCTCGACCTGTCCTGCGTTTGCGTTCCGTCCCGATCACGTCACCTCCAGGCGCACCCGCTCGGTTTGCGAGAAACCCTTCTGGTCGGACCAGTTGAACACCAGCTCGCCGGTTTCGGTTGCAACCGTCGAGAAGGCGACGAACGGATTGGCCGCAACGCCCGTGAACAGCTCCATCAGGAATACGGTTTGCCCGCCGTAGCTGCACGAGAACCGCGTGAGGATGTCGCGCGGGATCGGCTGGCCCACGTTGTCGAGCCGGAAGCCGGTCTCCATCACGTGCGTGATGCGCGCCTTGATCTCGATGACCTCGCCCTTCCTCGCCGTCCTCGGCATCACGATCCGCGCCGTCGCCATGGTCTGATTCCCGCACCTTGCGTTTCACAAAGGATCGAGGCAGCCGCCGATCGTGACGATCACCTCGGCGGTTTGCGCCCAGCAGCTGCCGTCGCTCATCTCCGCCAGCACTTTGACGAATTGGGTCTGTGACAGGCGGATGACGGTGTGCACCCTCGCGCGGCCGGCGCGGGGCCCCAGATGGAACCGCGCGACGTCGGTGAGCGGATTTTTCTCGGCGAACACATAGATGGTCTTCACATGGTCGGCCGCGGTCATCGGGCTTTCCACTTCGATCAACAGCGAGACCGAGTTGCCGTTCTCCGCCAGCGGCGGCACGTCCAGCGTGATCCGGCCGGGCCTGATCGGCGTCTCGCCGAGCGCGCCGGCGATCGCCTCCTGCATTGTCTCGGGAGTGGCGTGGGCGCCATCGATCAGCCCGACGGAAATCAGCAGACCGGCGGTGCCGGTCAACACGCCGCGCCGGCTCAACCGCTTCCACTCTTGATGGCCGATCTTGCTCGAACTCGTCATGGTGGGCCCGTCAGCGTTTGCAAATAGGCGACCAGGTCCTCGATGTCGTCGGCCGTCAGCACCGGCTTGCCGCGATACGGGGTGGCAACCCGCACCAGGCCCTCGATGCCGAAGTAGCTCGGCATGATCGTATCGGGATTGAGCCGGCGGCTATCGATCAGCCGCAAGCGCAGCTGGCCTTCCGACAACCGCCTGCCGACGCCCTTCAGCGACGGCCCGAGGTTGCCATAGTGCCGCTCCTCGGGCGAGGGGAGAACGTGGCACAGGATGCAGTTGCCGCGCTCGCGGTCGCTCGCCAGAGCCTGCCCCCGCATGGCGCTGCCCGGCTTTCCGGTCAGCGAGCGGGGCGCCGCATCGCCGGCTATCGGGATAACCTCACCGGTTACCGTCGGCTGCTGTTGCGCAGCAGCCGTCGCAGCCCAACCGAGCCATGCAACAGCTGCGGCACAAAACAGCGCCGCAGCCCAGTGTGTTTCTTGCGACCGCCCTGTCACGCCTTCGCCAGGCTCACGTTCTTCAGCGGCAGCGAGCGCACCCGCTTGCCGGTCGCGGCGAAGATGGCGTTGAGCACGGCCGGTGCGGCCACCGCGATGGTCGGCTCGCCGACGCCGCCCCAGAACCCGCCCGACGGCATGACGATGGCCTCGACCTTCGGCATCTCGTCGATATGCATGCTCGGATAGGAATCGAAGTTGCTTTCCACCATGCGGCCGTCCTTCACCGTATTCTCGCCGTACAGCATCGCCGTCAGGCCATACACGAACGAGCCCGACATCTGCGCTTCGATCTGTCCCGGGTTGACGGCATTGCCGGGATCGATCGCCGCCACGATGCGGTGGATCTTCAGCTTGCCCTTGTCGGAGACCGAAACCTCGGCGACGGCGGCGGTGTAGCTGCCATAGCTCATGAACTGGCAGAGGCCGCGGTAAACGCCGGCGGCGGCCGGTTTGCCCCACTCGGCCTTCTCGGCCACCGCGTTCAGAACGCCGAGGTGCTTTGGATGCTCTTTCAGCAGTCCCCGGCGGAACTCCAAGGGATCCTTGCCGGCCGCCGCCGCCAGCTCATCGATGAAGCACTCCACAAAGATCGCGTTCTGGTTGGCATTGACGCCCCGCCAGAAGCCGACCGGCACGTGCGTATTGCGCACCGCATGATCGATCAGCAGGTTCGGGATGGTGTAGCCGCGCTCGTCGGCCAGCAGGCCCTGGAACGCCACCAAGTCGACACCGTTGACCATGCGGCCCGGCGCCAGATAGGCCAGGATCGACTGCGCCGACAGGCGCACGTGCAGCGCCACCAGGTTGCCCTGATCGTCGAGGCCGCCGGTCAGCTTGCACTGGCCGATCGGCCGGTAGAAGCCGTGCTGCATATCCTCCTCGCGTGACCAGATCATCTTCACCGGTTTGCCGCCGGCCTGCTTGGCGATCAGCACCGCCTGCTTGACGTAGTCGGATCGTCCGCGCCGGCCGAAGCCGCCACCCAAGTGCAGCTTGTTGACCTTGACGTTGGCAAGGGGAACACCCGCGGTCTCGCCGGCGACAACGAGCGCGTCCTCGCCGTTCTGCGTCGGCACCCAGATCTCGACCTGATCGCCGGTGACCTGCGCGGTGCAGTTCATCGGCTCCATGGTGGCGTGGTTCAGAAACGGCGATGAATAAACCGCTTCGACCTTCTTGGCCGCCTTCGCGAGCCCTGCCTCCACATCGCCGAGCTTCTGGCCGAGCGCCGCCTCCTTCGCGGTCAGGCCTTCCTTCAGGAACTCGGCAATCGACGCACTCGAGACTTTCGCATTCGGTCCTTCGTCCCAGACGATCGGCAGCTTGTCGAGCGCGGTCTTCGCCTGCCACCAGCTATCGGCAATCACGGCAACGGCATTGTCGCCGACCGCGACCACCTGCTTGACGCCGGTCATGGCTTTGATCTTGTCGGCGTCGAAGTTCTTCAACTTGCCGCCGAATACCGGGCTTTGGCTGATCGCGGCATTGAGCATATCGGGGAGCATGACGTCGATCGCATAGACGAGCGCGCCGTTGACTTTCTGCGGCGTATCCAGCCGCTTCACCGACTTGCCGATGATCTTCCAGTCCTTCGGGTCCTTGACCTTGACATCCGTCGGCGCCGTGGCCTTCGCGGCTTCCGCGGCGAGCTCGCCGAACCGGAATTTCTTGCCGCTCGGCTTGTGCGTGATGATGCCGTTCTCGACGCTGATCTCCTCTTTGGCGGCGCCCCATTTGCGCGCCGCGGTGTCCACCAGCAGCCAGCGCGCCGTGGCTCCGCCCAGGCGCACGTAGGTGACCGAGGTGCGGATGCCGCGGCTGCCGCCGGTCGACATGTCGCCCCACAGCCGCTTCTTGGCGAGATTCAATTGCGGCGGCACGTACTCGGTGGTGACCTTGCTCCAATCACAGTCGAGCTCGTCGGCGACCAGCTGCGCGAGGCCGGTGAGCGTGCCTTGCCCCATCTCCGATCGTGCGATGCGGATGGTGACCGTGTCATCGGGCGCGATCACGACCCAGGCGTTGATCTCCGCGCCCGCTGCGGCATCGGGCGCCTTCTGGGCGAGCGCACCGTCCGTGCCGAACGGGATATGGAACCCCACCGCGAGAGCGCCGGCTGCGGCCGATGTCGTGCCGAGGAAGGAACGACGCGAAACGTTGCGTGATGTGTTCATGGCCATGTCCTCATGCCTTTCCGCTGTTGGCGGCGGCGTGAATGGCCGCCCGGATCCGCACGAAGGTTCCACAACGGCAGATGTTGGTGATCGCGGTATCGATATCGGCATCGGTGGGCTTCGGTTTCTCCTTGAGCAGCGCCGCGACCGCCATGATCATGCCGGATTGGCAATAGCCGCATTGCGGCACGTCGTGCGCCAGCCACGCCTGCTGCACGGGATGGCTCGAATCCGCCGACAGCCCCTCGATGGTCGTGATCTTGGCATCGGCCTTGACGCTCTTGATCGGCAGCTGGCAGGAGCGCTGCGCCACGCCGTCGACGTGCACCGTGCAGGCGCCACATTGCGCGACCCCGCAGCCGTATTTGGTCCCCGTCAGTCCGACCTGTTCCCGCAGCGCCCAAAGCAAAGGTGTCTCCGGATCGGCGTTCACTTCATAGGCTTTGCCATTGACGTTGAGCGTGGCCATTCATGTCCTCCGGCACTGATTATTGATTGAGCGGCGCATCCGTGGTTCGAGCGCGATCGAAGCCTAACATCATCCAACCGGAGTTTTACACCGCGATCACGCCACTTTGATGATAGGCCGGGCCGCTCTGCAGACAACGACGCGCACCATGAAAGAATTCCGCCGGCAGCCCGTCATGTGACAGGCCACCGGCGGCGCAAATACCGATCGATCAAAAGCGAGGCGTCACAATTTCGGCGCGATCACGCGCTCGCCGCTGCGTCCGTGTCCCCGACCGCGTGCCGGCAGGCTGGCGACGGCTGTTGCGCAATCCTGGCTCAACTGCGCCACGTTCTGCCGCAGGCACTGCAGCTTGGCGCCGCCGCCTCGGGCGGCATCCTTGCACACGGTCTGCATGTCGGCACGGCACGCCTGGCGCAACTGCGCCTGCTGCTCACGCACCTGATTGAGCGCCGACTGGCATGGCGCCGACAGCTTCGTCAGATTGGCTTCAAGGCACTGCATGCGGCCGCCCCGCCCGCCGGCGGCGTCGGTGCAGAATTGTGCGGCATCGGCGCGGCAGGCGCCCCGCACGCCGCGGTCGCGCTGCCGGAACGTGCCCTCCGGCGGACCGCCCGGCTGGGCTTGGCTTCCGCCCGCGCCCGGGTTCGGTGGCGGTGCTTGCTGCGCGTCCGCCGCGGGCGTGCCGAATGCCATCCAGAGGGCAACCACGCCGAGCGCCAACTGCCGGGTTTTCATGACCATCCCTCCGTTACTTTTTCGACTCGGGAGCGGGCACCGCGGCGATCGCATCGGCGCACGGCTTGGTCAGCTCGGCCTGCTTGCCTCTGAGACATTGCACCAGCCGTCCGCCCTTGGCTTCCGTGCCGGCACACAATTTGTCGGCATCCGCCTTGCAGGCCGTGCGTACTTTTTCGCGGTTGGCTTGCGCGGTTTTCACGGCGGCCGCGCAGGCGGCACCGAGCTTGGCCTGGTTCTGCACGAGGCAGGCGAAGCCCGCGCCGCCCTTGCCGGCCTGACCGGCGCATACGCCGGCCATCTCCGTTTTGCAGGCCTCGCCGAGGCCGCCCGACTTGCCGGCATCCTGCGCAAAGCCGGCCGAAGGCATCAGGGCGATCGCGCCCACCAGAACGAGGGAACTGAATTTGAGCATCGGCTGCTGTCTCCAATACGAGAACGATCGGCGCTATCGCCGTTCCAGCAGCAGTAACGCGCGATTTTGGCTTTATCCGTCGCGACGGCGGAATAAATCACCGGATACGGACGGGCGTCAGCGGCGCACGATGACCACCTCGCCGTCTTCGACGCCGAGCGCGATTTCGCCGCTCTTCAGCGCAAGCGCATCCGCGCCGAACAGCTCTCGCCGCCAGCCTTTCAGGGCATGCACGTCTACCAGTGCACCGGTTGCGATCTGCTCCAGCTCCTCGGAGGTTGCGATCAGCTTGGCGGCGACTTTGTGGCGCGCCGCGGCCGACTTCAGCAGCACCCGCAGCAGATCGAAGGTCGCCGTCGCCTCTGCCGACATCGGTGTACCGTTGGCGATCGCCGGTACCGTCTTGGGGTCGCGCGCGAGGCCCCGCTTCACGGCATCGACGATCTCTTTGGCGCGCGCCGACCGCGCAAAGCCGTCGCTCAGCGTCCTCAGGCTGGCGAGCTGCGCAACCTCCGTCGGCATCTGGTTGGCGATGTCGTAGAGCGCCTCATCGCGCAGGATGCGCGAGCGGGGCACGTCCTGCCCTTGCGCCGCGCGCTCACGCCATGCCGCCAGCTCGATCAGCACGGCGAGCCCCTTGCGGCTCCTGACCCTGAGCTTCAGCCGCTGCCACGCATCGTCCGGCTCGAGCTCGTAGGTGGAGGGGGCGGTCAACTCGGCCATTTCCTCGTTGAGCCATTGCGCGCGTCCCGACCGCTCGAGCTCCGTCTTGAGCAGCAGGTAGATCTTGCGCAGGTGGGTGACATCGCCCAGCGCATACGCCAGCTGCTTCTTCTGCAGCGGCCGCCGCGCCCAGTCGGTGAACCGCGAGGACTTGTCGACCTCCTCGCCCAGCAGCTTCTTCACCAGATTGACGTAGGAAATGGACTCGCCGAACCCGCACACCATGCCGGCCACCTGCGTGTCGAACACCGGATGCGGCACGATGCTGGCCTGGTGCACCACGATCTCGATGTCCTGCCGCGCGGCATGGAACACCTTGACGACGCGCGCGTCGTTCATCAGCGCGTAGAACGGCGCGAGGTCGATCGCCGGCTGCGCCAGCGGGTCGATGATCAGCTCGTCGCCCTCGTGCTCGCCGGCCAGCTGGATCAGGCACAACAGCGGCCAGAACGTCGATTCCCGCATGAACTCGGTATCGACCGCGACGAACGCTCCGCGCGAGAACCCGTCGCAGGCCTCGGCAAGCTCCTTGGTGGTGGTGATGACGCGCATGCCAGGGCATATAACCCAGCCCCGCGCCCTTGTCGCGGGGGAGTTGCGGCTGGGGGCGCACGCCCAGGGCTATTCAGTTCATCGACCTCAAAGCGGGCGATTCGGCTCAACCGCCGCAACTGTGAACTCCCCCTCACCTGTCGCTGCCACGACATCCTCTCCCAAGGGAGAGGAAAGACAGAGCGGTCGCCACGCGCACTGCGCCCGGCTTTCTTCCTTCTCCCTTGGGAGAAGAGCCTGCCCCGGACTTTGATCCGGGGTGCCCCGGAGGGGCGGATGAGGGGTCTTTGCAGGCGATGAATGGCGTTGCATGGATCCCGCCCCCGCCTTCTTGACAAAATCCGGCCTGCATGCGCCTCTCCCGGCCTGTTCGGGGCTGCGCAGGTTCACGCGCCCAAAATCCTCCGGGGACGATAAATGGCTGGAAGCAAAGGCAAAACCGCTGCCAAAGTGGGCGCGTCGACGGCCGCGGCAACACATCGCTACCGCTCGCACACCTGCGGCGCGCTGAGGACCTCCGACGTCGGCACCACCGCGCGCCTCTCCGGCTGGGTGCATCGCGTGCGCGACCACGGTGGCCTGCTGTTCATCGACCTGCGCGATCATTACGGCCTCACCCAGGTGGTGGCGGACCCCGACAGCCCCGCCTTCAAAGCCGCCGAAAAGCTGCGCTCGGAATGGGTGGTGCGGATCGACGGGCTGGTCAAACAGCGCACGCCCGAGACCGTCAACGCCAAGCTGCCGACGGGCGAGATCGAGCTGTTCGCGGGCGAGATCGAAGTGTTGTCGGAGGCCGAGGAGCTGCCGGTGCCGGTATTCGGCGAGCCGGACTATCCGGAGGATATGCGGCTCAAATACCGCTTCCTGGACCTCAGGCGCGAGAGCCTGCACAGGAATATCATGACGCGACTGTCGGTGGTGTCCTCGATCCGCCGCCGCATGACCGAGGCCGGCTTCTTCGAGTTCTCGACGCCGATCCTGACCGCCTCGAGCCCGGAAGGCGCCCGCGACTTCCTGGTGCCCTCGCGCATCCATCCGGGCACCTTCTATGCGCTGCCGCAGGCCCCCCAGCAGTACAAGCAGCTGCTGATGATGTCGGGCTTCGACCGCTATTTTCAGATCGCACCCTGCTTCCGCGACGAGGACCCGCGCGCCGACCGCCTGCCCGGCGAGTTCTATCAGCTCGATGTGGAGATGAGTTTTGTGGAGCAGGACGACGTGTTCGCCGCGATGGAGCCGGTGATCACGGGCGTGTTCGAGGAATTCGCGCGTCCTGCCGAAGGCGGGCAGGGAAAAACCAAGTCGGTCACCAAAATCTGGCCGCGCATCCCCTATGACGTGGCGCTCGCCAAGTACGGCACCGACAAGCCGGATTTGCGCAATCCGATCGAGATGCAGGATGTGACCGAGCATTTCCGCGGCTCGGGCTTCAAGGTGTTCGCCTCCATCCTCGACAAGGACCCGAAAGCGCGCATCACCGCGATTCCCGCCCCCGGCGGCGGCAGCCGCGCGTTCTGCGACGGCATGAACGGCTGGGCGCAGAAGGAGGGCCAACCGGGCCTCGCCTATATCTTCTTCAGGGAAGGCGAGGAAGCCGGCGCCGGTCCGGTGGCCAAGAACATCGGGCCCGAGCGCGCCAAAGCCATTGCCGCCCAGCTCGGCCTCAAGACCGGCGATGCCGTATTCTTCGTCGCCGGCGACCCGGCCCGATCCTACCGCTTCGCCGGGGAGGCGCGCACCCGCATCGGCCGCGAGTTGAAGCTGATCGATGAGAACGCCTTCGCGCTCGCCTGGATCGTCGACTTCCCGTTCTATGAATGGAACGAGGAGGACAAGAAGATCGACTTCTCGCATAACCCGTTCTCCATGCCGCAGGGCGGGCTCGCCGCGCTCGAGGCGGCCAACGGCAACGAGGACTATCTGAAGCTGAAAGCGTTCCAGTACGACATCGTCTGCAACGGCTTCGAGATCGCCTCCGGCGGCATCCGCAACCATCAGCCGCAGACCATGGTGAAGGCGTTCGGCGTCACCGGGCTCGGCCGGGACGTGGTGGAGGCACGCTTCGGCGGCATGTACCGCGCGTTCCATTTCGGCGCTCCCCCGCACGGGGGCATGGCGGCCGGCATCGACCGCATCGTCATGCTGCTGGTCGGTGCCAGGAACCTGCGCGAGGTGACGCTGTTCCCGATGAACCAGCAGGCCGAGGACCTCTTGATGGGCGCGCCGTCGGAGGTTGCTCCCAAGCAGCTGCGGGAGCTGCATATCCGGGTGGCGGGGGCGGAGAAAAAGTAGAGTATGCTGCGACAGGAGGCGCGGCATGTCTCACGATCGTATTCAAAGCCGCCCTGAGTCATGCCAATAACCATCCGATGCATCCCCGCAACGCGTCCTCAAAAATGCGCCGGGCCGGCTGGTCGACCCGAGCCGTGTTGAATAGAGTGCAGCGCACAATGGGACTGTGGGCGATTCGGCCGGCCCTCAAGGGCCGCCGGGTTCCAATGCGGGCTTGCAACGTCAGGGGCAGCAACATGAGCGCGAATATCACTTGGGCGGCCATCGCCTTGGGGCTTGCGGTCGGTGTCTCGGCCGGGCCGACGTCGGCCTCGGACACCGGCCTCGCCACCTCCCTGCACGACAGCCGCATCGAGGGAGGGCGGCTCTGCCTCGCCGATCATTCCCACTCCGGACAGGGCAGCGGCAGCAGCAGGAAACAGGCCGAGGTGAGCGCCATTCAGGCCTGGGCCTCGTTCACCTCGTTCGAGTACGGCAGCTCCTGGGCAAGCTTCAGCAATGCCGCGGGCAAATCCATCAAATGCTCGGGTTCCGGCGCCAGCTGGAGCTGCTCGCTGGAAGCCCGGCCGTGCCGGTCGGGCGGCGGCGGCGCGCCGCTACGCAAGGTCCGCCGGCACGTCCGCGGCTGACGGCTCGGGGTAGGCCACGCTAACGAGGTAGAGCCCCGACGGCGGCGCCACCGGCCCGCAGCGCGACCGCTCGCACGCCGCCAATGCCTGTCCGAGGTCCCCGACCGACCAGCGCCCCTCGCCGACCAGCCGCAAGCTGCCCACCATCGAGCGCACCTGGTTGTGCAGGAACGAGCGCGCCTCGGCCCCGATATGCACCTCCTCGCCCCGACGCGAGACGTCCAGCCGATCGAGTGTCTTGACCGGCGACTTGGCCTGGCAGCCGGCCGCCCGGAATGTCGTGAAATCATGCCGGCCGACCAGCGCTTGTGCGGCGGAATGCATCGCTTCGACATCGAGCGGGCGGGGAATGTGCCAGACCCGGCCCAGCTCCAATGCGGGACGTGCGCGCCGCGTCGAGATTCGATAGAGATACCGCCGTCTCACGGCGGAAAACCGGGCATCGAAATCGGCGGGCACCTCGGCACAGTCGAGCACCGCGATCGGATCGGGCCGCAATATCCCGTTGATCGCCTCGCGGATTCGTACCGGGTCCCAGGCGCGCGCCAGATCGAAGTGCGCAACCTGTCCCAGCGCATGCACGCCCGCGTCGGTCCGCCCCGCGCCCTTGACCGTGACCGCCTCGCCCGAGAACCGCGCGATCGCCTCGCTGATCCGCCCCTGCACCGAGGCCCCTTCGGCCTGAATCTGCCAGCCGACGTAGGGGCCGCCGTCATACTCGATGGTGATGCGATAGCGAGGCATGCGGGCCGACATCACCGGTCGTGGACTAACACCAAACGAGAACAGGGCGGGATGCACCCCGCCCCGTCCAATTAGAGCCTCGAACCCGACCGGGCAAGCCTGCGAGCCCGTTCAGCGATGCCGAACACCGTGCCGCACATGCACGCCGAGCTTGCCGCTGGTTTTCATCACCCGTGTGCCAAACGGTGCCTTGCGGTGCAGCCTCCCCGCGTGGCCGATGCGCCCGAACCCGAAGCCGCCATCGGTGACATTGGTCGCCTCGGCGACGTTGTTGACGGCGCCCGAATTGACCCCCGAATCATACTGCGGGACGAAATATTCGGGGCCCCGGTCGAAATAGATGCGGTTCCGCTCGGGCTTCGCGCGGATCACGCGCACGCCGCGCTCGAAACTGATGGTCGCGGCGCTGCTGACCTGCATTCTCGGACTGGAACGGTGGCCGTAGGTCCCCTCGTTGCGGATCGGCTCATCGCCGTTCGCCATCGCCGGCCCGGCCGCCAGCATCATCGCCAGCGCTAGGCTCCACGTGATCCGCGCCTTGCTCAAATTCATGCCTGTCTCCTGCCGCTGGATGAGCTCTGCATCAAGCCTAGCGCGAAGCGGCGCGGCCGCGTTCACGGATCGTCAGTATTGCTTAACGGGAAAGGTTGACGGCCCCAATCCCGAACGCCGTCACCAGCGCCGGCCTGGATCGTAGTCCTTGCCCTTCCAGCCCTGCAGGAACCGCTCCAGCTCGGCATCCGCATGCTGCGGCAGCACGATCCGCACCTTCACCAGCTGGTCGCCGGTGGTGCCGGTGCGCGGGTTGGCGATGCCTTTGCCCTTGAGGCGGAATACCTGTCCGCCGCTGGATCCCTTCGGCACCGTCAGCGTGACCCGTCCCGACACGGTCGGCACCTCGATGCGGGCCCCGAGCACGGTCTCGGTGAGGCTCAGCGGCAGATCGACCAGGATATCGTCGTCGTTGCGCTTGAAATACGCATGCGGCCGCACCTTGATGTCGATGAGCGCATCACCGGGCTCGGCCCCGCCGAGGCCGGGCGCGCCCTTGCCTTTCAGCCGCAGGCTCTGACCGTCCTCGACGCCGACGGGGATATTGATATCGAGCGCTTCCCCCTCGGGCAACGTGACGCGCTTACGCGCGCCGTTGACCGCCTCCAGGAACTCGACCTCCAGCATGTATTTGCGGTCTTGGCCGCGCCGCCCCGCCCTGCCGCCCGCGCCGAAGCCGCCGCGGCCGAACAGATCGCCGAACAGATCCTCGAATGGCTCGAAGCCCCCGCTGCCTCGCCCGCCGAACCCGCCCCGCCCCGGCGCGCCCGGCTGCGGCCGATACTGCGGGGGTCGCTCGTGGCCGTCCGCATCGATCTCACCGCGATCGAAACGTTTGCGCTTGGCCGCGTCGCCCAGGATGTCGTAGGCGGAGGCGACCTTTTTGAAGCGCTCCTCGGCCTGCTTGTCGCCGGGATTGAAATCGGGATGCAGCGCCTTCGCGAGCTTGCGGTAGGCGGCGCGGATGTCATCGTCCGCAGCGCTGCGCGGCACGCCAAGAACGGAATAGGGATCATCGGCCATGGTCGGATTTCAACTGCAAAGCTTGCTCAATTCGGACGGCACCAGCGCCGCACCGCCAAGTTTGGCAATGGGGTAAAACTCTGTGAAAACAAGGATATCTAACCAGATAAGCGGCTCCGGACCAACGCATTTATCGACACGCGTTCGGCCACCGTCAATCGACCAGAACGATCTCGCACCCCAGGCCCAGCAGGCTGGCCAGCACCTCGCATCGCCGTCGCAATCGCTCCCCGTTGAGGGGACCGAGCGCCCTGGGCAACTTGAGCGCGAGCCGCCCCTTCTCTACCGCCACGCCGACGTACGGGATCACGTCCGGCATGCCGATCGACAGCATATGGGCCGTCCGCACCGCCGCGCCAAGAATCCGGGCCCGTCTGAGCGTGCGTTTGGACACCAGCGATTTCAGCCGGTCGGACAATTCATCCTTGCCGCGCTCTTCGTCGCTGTCTTTATTTACACCGGCATGCCGGTAGTAGACGGTCAACGCGAGGAAGATTCGCCCTGCATGATCGATGCCCCCCAAGGCCGCGTGCGCTATGACATTGAGGCTCTGCTCGCCACGGTAGTCGGGATGCGCCCGCCATCCGATATCGGAGACGAGGCAGGCGGCGTGGCGCAGTCGCCGCTCTTCCGGTGTTTCATCCAGACCCGCCGCCGAAAACAGCACATCGGTCCAGTCGCATAATTCATAAGCATGCTCGACCGACCGGGAGCGGAGCTTTGCGTAGTCGTCACAGAACGACAGCAGGGGGTCCTCGCGGCGCGCCTCCGCGGGCAGCATCTCGAACAGTACGCCCTCGCGTACGCCGAACACCGAAACAATCACCTCGGAGGGCTTCAGGTGCTCCAGCAGCCGCTCCATGACCAGCGCACCGAACGGCAAGGTCTCGCGCCGCGCGCGGTTGATCGCCTCGATGCCCTTGTAGCCCACCAGCTTCTTCGCCTTGCGCACCTCTGCGCAAAACTCGAGTGCGTCTTTCGGCTTCAGGCTGTAGCCGTGCGCGACGCGGAGTGGATAGTCGGTATGCTCCATGTGCAGTCGGCACAAGGCGCGCCACGTCCCGCCGACGGCGTAGAAGGGCCGGCCTTTGCCGCGTCCGAGCCAATCGACCTTGCCCAGCTCGTTGTCGACGATCCGAAGCGCCTTCTCGATCGAGCCCTGCGCGCTGTCGATCAGCCTGAGCCCGCCGAGCGGCAGCGTGGTCGCTCCCGACAGCTTGCCGCCGGCAATGTCGACCAATTCCAGCGAGCCGCCGCCAAGATCGCCCGCGATGCCGTCAGGGTGCTGGAACCCCATTTGGATACCGGCGGCGGCGAGCTCTGCCTCCCGCTCGCCGGAAAGAACCTGGATTGGCGCGCCGCAGACCCGTTCACCGGCGCGGATGAAATCTGACCCGTCGCTGGCCTCGCGAACCGCTGCGGTCGCTACGCATTTCAGCTCTTTGACACCGAGAATGCCCGAGATGGCGCGGAACCGCGCCAGCGCCTCCAGCGCACGCGCGCTCGCTTGCTGGCCGAGCTTGCCGGTCGAGCCGACCGATCGGCCGAGGCCGCACAGCACCTTTTCATTGAACAGCGGCGTCGGACTTCGCGTCGCCCCCTCGTAGACGACCAGTCGAACCGAATTGGAGCCGATATCGATGACACCGATCGGGTCCAGGTGCTCGAACCTGCCGCGTGCCTCGATCTCATTCGCGACCAACGCCATGCACCACCGTATCTTGATCTTGCCGATTGAGACTGCCGCTCAGGGCCCTTTATCGCGTTTGCGTCGCTCTGGCAGCACGAAACGGGGCGGCACATTGTCCTTCAGCGAGCGGCCGCGGCCCGAAAGACTGGGATTGTTCATGAAATAATCGTGGGCGCTGAATGGTTCCTCGCCCACTTCCGGTTCAATTCGCGACCAGTGCCCGTCCGCGCCGAGCCTCCAGCTCTGCTGGTTGTCCTTCAGATTGGCGAGCATGATCTGATCGAGGATCTGTTTGTGAACCGTATCTTTGGTGATCGGCAGCATCGCTTCCACCCTGCGATCGAGATTGCGGGGCATCATATCGGCGGAACTGATGTAGACCACCGATTTGGGGCTGGGCAAGCCGTGCCCGGCGCCGAAGCAATAGATGCGCGCATGCTCGAGGAACCGGCCGACGATGCTCTTGACCCGGATGTTCGTCGATAGCCCCGGTATGCCCGGCTTGAGACAGCAAACGCCGCGGATCACGAGATCGATCGGCACGCCGGCTTCGGAGGCTTCATAGAGGGCATCGATCACCTGCGCATCGACCAGCGCATTCATCTTCATCCAGATGCCGGCTGGCCGGCCCGCCTGCGCGTGCACGATCTCGTCCCGGATATGTCCGAGCACGCGATTGCGAATGCCGACCGGCGACGCCGCCATGCCCTCCAGCTCGCTCGGTTGCGCGTAGCCGGTGACGAAATTGAACAGGCGGATCACGTCGCGGCCGATCGCGGGGTCGGCGGTGAAATACGACAGATCGGTATAGATTTTCGCCGTGACCGGATGATAGTTGCCGGTGCCGATATGGCAGTAGGTGGCGAGCTCCTTGCCCTCCCGCCGCACGATCACGGCGAGCTTGGCATGCGTCTTGAGGCCGATGTGGCCGAACACGACGTGCACACCGGCCGCCTCCAGGTCCCGCGCCCAGCGGATGTTGGCGGCCTCATCGAAGCGGGCTTTCAGCTCGACCACCGCGGTCACCGACTTGCCCGCCTCCACCGCCTCCTTCAAGAGCTTCACGATCGGGCTGTCCTTGGACGTCCGGTACAAGGTCCACTTGATCGCCATGACATCGGGGTCAGCCAGCGCCTGCTGCAACAGTTGCAGCACCACATCGAAGCTTTCATAGGGATGGTGGACGACGAAATCCTTGTTGCGGATGGCCGCGAAACAGTCGCCGCTCTGCTCGCGGATACGCTCGGGAAATCGGATATTGAATGGGTTGAACACCAGGTCCGGACGGTCCTGGACGATCAACTGCTGGATGTCGGCAAACATGCCGTCCTCGTCGACGACCCGCGTTTCCACCCCGTCGACAATCTGGCCCAGCGCTGACTTGTTGGCGCCGTAGAGGCGCTCCATCGCGGCGTCGAGTTCGTTGGGCAGCGCGAGCAGCGGCCGGATCTGCCGGCCCGTGACC
>Ga0209069_10000138_pt1 | contig 28242 bp, 20 predicted proteins | sample Str013_2_FD_187202 | JGI IMG/M metagenome (GOLD analysis project Ga0209069, IMG submission 187202) | Freshwater sediment microbial communities in response to fracking from Pennsylvania, USA - Straight Creek_MetaG_SC_2013 (SPAdes) (version 2) | ecosystem: Environmental > Aquatic > Freshwater >...
CGCCGGTACCGCTGCTCAAGAGTCCAAGCGCGCCGCGAAAATCCTTCCAGGCGCCGGTATGGTTGCCGGCCGGGTCGGAATTTCCGCTTACAGTGAGACACCCGAATGACGAAAAGGCCGCCGAGTGTTCGAAAAAGGCCGGATGAAGATCGTCACCTGGTCCGCAATCATCCCAGACATCGCGGATGTCATAGACCAGATCGTTGACGGTGCGCAGGACCGTTTTGTTGGCGGCCTCGCGGAAGCATCCCGGCTTGCCATTGTGGGTTCCGACGAAGAAGCCATAGCAGCCGCTCGGCACCATGTTGCTCTTGCCGCCAGTGTGGGACTGGTAGCCGTATACCGCGCGCCGGCACGGAACCGTCGAGGCCTTGAACCCCGACAGCCGGCGGGTGACGAGATTGTAGCTGCCAAACACGCAGCGAAAGGCTTTGTGGTCCGAGCGGGCATCGCGCAAGGTGAGTGCGTCGCGGTCGACTTGCTTGTCCATGACCTCGGGATCGGCGAGGCTTGCGACCAACTGGCAGCCGCGCAAGCCGAAAATGATCCGTTGCTGGGTCGGATCGGGGGCGAAGCTGTTGGCGCGGATCAGCAGGTCGAGATCCCTGGCTGTGAATTCGAAACTCGCGTCCTTCAACTGGCGGCCGATGATGTGCCGGTAGTCCGGCGCGTCATCGTCATTGTCCGGCCAATGCACGCCGCCCCAGTTCTTTTCGTCCTGGTGGTTCGCCTCAAAGCCACTGTCCGGGGCCGGCATATCGGCCTCGAAATTCCCGCTCCAGGTCGCCAGATCGCCGGCCTCGCCGATGGTGGACACCGACTCCAGGCCTCCGGCGCTGGTGCTGGCCGCTTGCGCCACCGCAACCGGCTTGGCCTGGCTCGCCAGCCCGGCCTCGAACAGGACCGCTTCGGCCTCCCGGCGTTTGGGCAAGCCGGTTTGGTTGGCGCCCGGCCAGAGCCGTTTCATCTTACGCAGTTCACCGGGAACGCGGGCGAAATCACCGGACTGGATGGCGTCGCGCATGGCGCGCATTTCCGTGCGGTCGCCCGGCCGACGGTCTTGCATCCGCGGGCCGCAATTGTAGACCAGCGAGAACATCGCGCCAAAACAGTCAGGCGGCAGCTTCTCCGAATTTGGCAAGGCCTGGAGCGTCTGCCGGCCATAATTCGGCAGATCGTGCCGGTTGAACGCCTCCATCGCCGCGTCCCAAGGGATGGTGATGTCGTGAAACTGCGGCGTCATCTGGCGCGCCGCATCGCCGGTCACGTGGCAGCTCTTGGCCAGTTGTGTGACATAGTCGAACGAGATCAATCCGCGCCAAGTGTCCGCCAAACCCTTAGGTGAGGCGTAGCCGACGTCATAGCCGATGCCGATGGTCACGCCGGATGCGCCGCCGGGCCACAGCGGCCTATTGTAGAGCCGCTCATAGGCTCGGCGGCTGGTGACTTCATAGAGGATGACCAGATCGCGCGCGCGCTCGGACACAAGGGCCGCGACTTCGGCACCCGAAAGCGTCGCCGCTGGTCCACTTGTCGCCGCCTCAAGCTCGAAGGCCCCGCCTCCATCGTACTTCTGGCGATCCCATCTGAGGTCCTGGCGCTCCTGCTCCGTCAAGTTCGAGATAAGCCGCAACTGCCGGCTAAGGTCCAACTCCGACATCACGCCTCCTAACGCCGCTTTGGCAAAGGATCAGCTCTACGGTCCTTGATTGCGAAATCTATTCAAACATCGGGTAAATCGGATTGGGGTCGGGAACTCCTCCGGAAACCAGCCACGTCGATGCGGACTTATCCTAAGCCCTGCACTTACCGGGCGCTAGGTCTGTCGTCTCTAAAGCCAGGACAGAAACGCGACGTGTTGCACCCCGGCATCACGCGCCGAGCCAAGCGTGACCGTCATGCAAGAGACGCCGGCACGATATATAGTGAGAGCGGATAATGGACGAGGCGACGTGATTGGAGTTAACTGAAGGCCATCCTTCTATACCGGCGGGGTCCTCACATGTTCGCACTTCAAGCGTTGCGTTCAGATCAATTTTCCTGGCAGGCCGCCCTATCGCTCGCCGGCGCTGCGAACGCATCTTACGAACTTGATGCCAGCAAGTTGCGCGCCACCGTCATCGGTCAATGGAAGTTCAAGGAAATGGCGCCAATGGGAGCGGGCGTGGCGCAAGGCTTCCTGGCGGCCACCGATGACGTTCTGTTGCTGGCGTTCCGCGGGTCGGACACCTTCACCGACTGGTTCAACAATCTCGATGTGCTCCCGGCCGCCGATATGTTCGATGGCATATCGGTGATCGTATCGCAGGGTTTCCTCGCTGTCTTTGGCGGATTGCGCCGCGCGGTGGCGGCGGCGATCTCGTCGCCGTCATCCGCCAATCGCAAGATTTGGCTGACCGGCCATAGCCTCGGTGGGGCCCTCGCGGCGATAGCAGCGACAGAATTCGCGCATACCGGACGGATCACCGGCCTCCACACGTTCGGACAGCCGCAATTGGGCGATGCCGCAATGGCTGGCTATTTCAATGCGAGACTTGCTGGCCGTTCCAAGCGCTTTGTCAACAATCGCGATCCTGTCACGCGCCTGCCATTGGGTTATCAGCATGTCGGAACGCTGGTGCGTTTCAATACGGCGGGCGACCTTGACCCCACAGGTCTCGAGCGCATGGACGCGGCAGTCGAACTGCCGCCGTTGAGCCAGGCTGAATTCGAGCGGTTCCAGCGCCAAGTCAAGGCCGGGTCTCCGATCCTTGAGGCGCACGCGAACTTCAACGAATTGCAGGTGCCGGACCAGCCTGGAGACAAGACCTTCGGCTTCGACCTGGGCGATGTCTACCCCGACTTGAAGGACCATTACATGGCCAACTATGTTGCGTGCCTTGAACGGCAACAGATTGCGTAGGCGGCACCTGGCGCGGACTTGCCTAAAACAGAATGCGAGGAAACCGGCTTTCTCTTGCTGGCCAGCAGCTGACAGTCAGGCTGAGGTCACCATCTGGTACGTCCTTTCGAACGTCTCTTTGCTATTGCCGTACACTTCCCGGCCATTGCGCAGCAAATAGCCTTCGTCTGCCTGCTGTAGCTCACCCCACGGCGCCTTGAGAATGAAGCCGCCCGACAGGTACAGCGCATCCACCACGCCCTTGGCCCGGTACACCTCGCCGAACTTGGTCTGGCCGCTATCAGGCTCGTACAGATCCGGGAATCTGGCGGCCGCTATTACGTAGACGTTGACGTTGCCCGAACGGTCCAGCAGCGTCACGCGATCCGGCCCGAGATTGGTCACTACGAAATCGCCGGGTTCGGCCGTATTCGTTGTTTCTTGTCCGTTCCAATGGGTGACGACCGCCTGGCGCGCCCCGGCAACCCGCGCGGCGACAAATCCAGTCTTGTGCGCCTTCCGCACAAAGGTATGCAGATCGACTGCCATCCGGTTGAACTCCTCGCCGGCATCGATGCCGTCGGGTGCCAGGAGCCGGGCCTTGGGTCGCCAGAACCCGGTTCGCAAAATCTTGTACATCGGCCGACCTCCCGAACTCTGCAAGGCAGCGTGCAGCGCCGAAGCAGGCTTCGCAACTGGTCTATGACCACGTTTCTGACATCGTCGATCTAATTGAACCCCTGCCACGGCGCGAGCCGCATTGCGCAAAAGTCCTGACTGGGTGCATTCTGACCTCATCGCGAGAGAGGGTTTGCACTGGGGACGGCAACATGAATAGCGTTACCGACGCGGCCATCGCGGCATTGGGCGAAGGGCAGGGCGCGGACTGGCGGTTGCAGCCCGAGACTCACGCCCACTTGCTTGGCCCCGCCGCTGGGCCGCTCGAGCGCATCCTTCTGCAACCCAGCCTTGGCGCGATCATGGCGTCCTTCAATGCTGCGGATGCCAAAGCCAGCGCCGCCCAATCCCACTACAAGCGACTGGCAAAGACTTCCGCCGTCGCGAGTTTTCTGGCGGTCGTCATTGCCAGCGCGCTGCTGCTGCCGCGGGCCACGGTAGTGCCGCCGGTGTCTCTCACCCTGGCCACCTTTGTCCAGTTCGCGCTGTTGGCGGTATCGTTCATGTGTTCCCTCTGGACCGGCTTCGCCAGACCTTTCGAGACCTGGATGCGCCAGCGCGCCCAGGCTGAGACCAAGCGCATCGAGCTGTTTGACACAGTGCTGGCCGCCAGCGAGATGGCGCAACCGGGCGAGTTGCCCCTGCTACCGCTCCAGCTTGAATATGTGCGCCGCTTCCAGCTCGACGTGCAGCGCGCCTACTACAAAAGGCGAGGCCGCCAACACCTATGGGTCGCCCGCCGCGGCGTGGTTTTGCGGGCCCTCGCGCTCCTGATCATTGCGATTGCCGTGATTCCGGTTTTGGCCAACCTTCGGGGATCCGGCTGGATTCCTCAGAGCCTGGCTCCGGTCTTTAATCGCTTGCCGGAGCCGGCGGAACTGGCCCAGCGGGTTTTCCTCAGCCTCGGCCTCATCGGTGGGGCATTGCAGGGGTTGCTGGCGGCCTACGCGCTGCTGGGCCAGGACGAGCGTAACGCGGCGCGATACGCTGATACCTCTCAGAACCTGGAGGCGCTGGCGCATGGCCCGCTGAGCGAAGCCCGCGCCGCGGCGGCGGCGGGCACTCGCGGCCCGGTCCTGACGTTTGTTGCGCTGCTGCACCAGCAAATTTCGTCCGAGCATCGCGAATGGGTGGCGCTGCGCACCATCGCCCCGGACCTCTCGCTCGACCGGTTGAAGGCGATGAGCTTGCCCAGGCTATAGGACCCTGTGCCGAGCGATGGCGTGCGGTCAGAAACGCGGACCTGCCAGTGGCGGTTGCGTGCATTTGGCCAACAGAGCGGCTTGGTTTTCGTTGATCCTGACCTGACCGATTTGTTATTGTGTCATTCAACTGACGTCTTTGTGTACCGTGCTCGGAGCCGCGCCGGCAGCCAAGTCTCAAAGCTGAGCGCAGGGAGGGTCGCTGATGAACTTTCAGGTGTCTTGGCATCATGCCGCCAATGCGGATTCGCCGGTGCGCGGTTTTCGCAAGCTCTCGGCCCATGAAAGCATCACGGTGGGGCGGGAAAGCGGCGCCGATATTCTGTTGTCGGATGAGGCGGTGTCCCGCCTCCACGCAGAAATCTTCGTCGATGGCGTTGGCGTGCATGTCAAGGACCGGGGCAGCGCGAACGGTCTGAAGCTCGCAGGCAGGCGGGTCACCGAGACCCAGTGGCCGCCGGGGCAAAGCCTTCAGATCGGACCCTTTCTGTTTGAATTGACGGGCCAGCCGGAGGCCGGCAACTCGGAGATCGTCATCCCAAGCCAGGCTGCGGCTTTCGCACCGCGACCGACCGCGGACCGGCCGCCACATGGCAGGATTAAGCTGGGTGAGGTATACAATCGCGCCAAGCAAAACGACCCACTGGCGGTACGGGATCTGTTTTCCGGATTTCTCGGTCAAACGGAACAGATTGTCGACTGCGGCTATTTGGGGTCGCTCGGCATTATTTTTCCCGTACATTGCTTCTGGACCGTGACCAATTCGCGGGTTTGCGGATTGATGGTCCATTACGCGGGTTGGGTCAGTTTTCAATTCGGCTTCATCAAGTCGCTCAATCGCGCGACGTTCAACCAGCCCTCGCTCATCAAGCTGTGGGTGGTGGTGATCGGCTGGCTCGTATTCGGGGTCGGCATCGGACTGGCGCGATCCATCAATTGGCTGATTGACGGCCAGTTTCTCTATGCCGCGTTCGGTTTTTTGGCGACAATCGGTATTTTCGCACTCACTCCCGTTGTAGTTTGGGTCTATTATCGGTTTGAGAAGACCGGCTGCGTTTTTTGGACCCAAGAGCTGGTGCCGATCTGGATATTCTCGGATCGGCACAGCATCCATTCTGCGCAACGGTTCATCAGTGTGTTTACCGACCAGAAGCAGCTATTGGGAGATTAGCGGGTAGGGGTTGATCAGCTCGGAGGCAACCTGTGGCACATATCTTTCTCAGCTATTCGCGGCGCGACAGCGAGTTCGTCGATCGCATCGCCGCCGACTTGCAGAAGATGGGGTTTCGGACGTGGGTTGACCGTTCCGGCATCGCTGGCGGCGACCAGTGGCGCAAGGAGATCGTCGGGGCGATCCACTCGGCCTCGGTGTTCGTGCTGTTCCTGTCGCCCAATTCGGCGCGTTCGGACAACGTGCGCAAGGAACTCGACCTCGCCGATACCGCCAAGGTCAGCATTTTGCCGGTGACGATAAGCCAGACCGCGGTGCCGAGCGCGATACAGTATCAGTTGGCGGGCTTGCAAATGGTGGAGCTTTGGCGCGCTCAGGACAAGGCTCTGCCGCTGTTGCTCGCCGGGCTCAAGCGGCACGGAGTCGTCCGTGAGGGCGCGCATGGCGGCAAGCCTCCGGCCCCCGCGCCGCCGGCCAAACGCAAGGACGAGGTCGATCTGTCTGGCCTCGGTGGCGGGCAGATCATCGACAACGGCATAAAAAACTTCGGGAGGTTTTTCGGCCTGAAGCGCTGAGGCTTAGGGCCGACTTTGCCGGTCAGCGCCTGTATTTCCTGACCGCGAGACTTCCCGAAACGATGTCTTGCAGCATCCGCTTCTTGCGGTCGGCGAAATACCACAAGAAACCGGCGGGAAAGAGCGATACGACGCTCGAAGCCATGGCTTGAAAAATTCCGGCTGATCGCATTGACGCGGCGTTTATCAGCCGCAGCCCCGTCAGCCGGTAGCCAAGTGTCGTGCCCCGCAGAGCGGCACCGTAAAGACACCAAAGCGGAACAAAAAGCCAAGCGGAAGGCCCAGTAGGCTGATCATAGGTAGCAAACGGCAAAGCGATCAACGAACTCAGAATCCCGATGACGAACATATCGAAAAGGCCGGCAACGAAGCGCCGAAGGATTGGCGCGTACAATAGGCTGCCGCGGGCGGAAGCGGAGGGCCGCGGCTTGCCTGCGCCAGGCCGCTCCCGGCTGGTCATTACCGGGGCGTCGTCATCGCCCAGCAGCTGCTCGACGCGCTGGCCGACGCCTATCGCAAGCCGCTGTACGAGCTGCTGGCCTTGCGGCAGGAGCTGCTCTAGTCCTCTGTAACCGGCCCGTTGGAGCTGCTCGACGCTGCGCTTCAAGGCGGATTGGTCGAGCCCCTGGAGCAGCGCAGAGACCTGTCTGGGATTTGCGTGGGATTCCTGCACCACGTAGGCCACGGTGTAAGAAGCAGCCGTCGGGTCAAGCGAGCGGACCAGATGCTTGAAATCGGCATTCCAATCGTGGACATCGACGACATTGAAGGCGCCGAATCCCAGGGGCGGCTGGCTGGCGTCGATCCGGATCGGAAGGTATTTCTCCAATTGAACGGCAAGTCCGGCCTCGTCCTTGACCCATGCCGACGTCACCGAGTAGCGGGACCAAATGACCACGACCTTGTCGGCGCTTCTAATCTGATCCCTGATGGTGTTGGAAATGTCGGCGCCCGCCAACATCTTGCGGTCCCACCATACCTGGTAGCGCATCGACTCCAACTCGCCGGCGACGCGCTTGGCGGTCTGGAGGTCCTCGCGGGCATAGCTGATGAAGAACTTTTTCATCTGATCCAGTTCGGTGCTGATGGTGGCTGTATCATCCGTGTCCTGTCTCGTTCGGACCGGAGACGACGGAGCATCCATTGCTCTCGCAGTCCTCCAGAACCATGAGGTGCACGCGGCCGGTTCGAGCGGTCCAGGCAATCATGGCGCCTGTGCTCAGCGGCAGGAAGGCGAGTTTCGGCAAGCCCGCGAGAGCGGCGAGCGATGCGCCGCCGGCACCTGTCTGGTCGTCTGTTTTGCCTTGCCAAATGGTTGCCCCGGTATCGACTTGCACGATCGACAGCATCGAATCCGCGTTGATGGCCGCAATATAACGTCCGTCCGGGGAAACAGCCACGGCAAGCACGGCCGGCGCCCCGGCGGCCTGCTTGCCGCCGCCGGTTGCGCGGCTGGTGCTCGGATGGCCAAGGTTCCAGATTTGCAGCGTACCGTTTTGGCCGCCGGCGACAAGCCATTCGTCGCGGTAGAACGCAAGCGCACGCGGCGGCCGGCCGCTGACCGCGATCCTGTCGAACAGGGTTCCTGCGCGGGCGTCCCAAATTGTGATGGTCCGGTCAATGAAGGTGGCAGCGACAAGCACTCGGCCGCCCGTCGAGAAGGCCGTGGCGATTGCGGCGCCCATGGCGATTTCATGCTCATCAATGCTCGCGGCCTGGCCCTGGCCGGCGCTCAATAGCTCGGTAACGTGGGTCATGTTCCCCTGATCGTCGAGCCGCTGCTTGTCGCCCACGATATAGAGCTTGCCGCCAGGGTCGTCGAACGCGAGCCCCCAGATTCGGTTCACACGGCCGCCGAGGTCCAAGCGGTTGAGATCGGCTCCGTCAGCACCCGCAAGGATGCGCACGCCGGTTTCGCCGCCAACCGCGACCTGCCCGTCGGCGCCCAGCCCCAGTGCGGTCACGCGCCCAAGGTTGGCGGCAAGTTGAAAGCGGCGTGTCCCGGCAACAGGATCCCAGAGCGCAACCGCCCCCTCGGTGGTTCCGACCGCCAGAACTCCGCCGTGCGTTGAACCAACAAGCGCGCCCGACCCGGTGTGGTCGTCCTCAGCCAGGCCCAGCAGCCACTTTGCCGGCCGTCCAGGGTTGCCCAGGACCTTCGATTCCGCCTTTGGCGCCGGCGATATTGAGGCCATCGCTGGTTTTTGCGCGGATGCGGAGGTTGCGGTGCTCTTGGGCTCTGCGCCAGGCGTTGAAGGAAGACTGGGGCCAGGAGAAGAATGATCGGCTCGCTCATTGCTGAAAGTTTGGGATTGCAGTCGGCCTTCGGCCGCCGGGCCCAAAGTTATAATTGCCGTATCGCGCTGCGTAACGCTTGGCGTGGCACCGGCTCCCTCGCCGGGTGAGGCGTATTTTTGAGTTTGCACCGGGGCAGCGTGCTTGGCCAATGCCGCCGAAGCCTCGATTGGCCGCGCGTCAGCAACCTTGCTGTTTGGTACGACAACGGCGTCAGGCGCGGCCGAAGTGACTGCATTGCTCCCGGAGCCATTGGCGCCAGCAGTCGAGGCCGTGCTGGCGGTTGCCGCCGGACTGTTCGACGGCGCCTGGATTGCTTGCGCCCCAGGCGACATGATCGATACCGTGAGAGCTGGGCCGAACATCAACCCGCCGATGCCAGCCGCCAGCGCCAGCGCGGCGATGCCTGCGACCATCAAAAACCGGCCCGCAGGCACTCGAACTTGCGTTGGAGGCCTTGACGACTGCCGGGCTTTCGGTGGCTTCGCCGTCACCGGCCTCGGCGGCTTCGAGGATACGCGAGCGGTTGGGGAGGCCGGGGGCCTTGTGGAAACGCGAACCGGCTGGGTAGCGACGGCAGGCGCAACGGCAATCTCGCTGGGGGCCAGGCCAGGCGCACGCAACAGGCCGCTCCAGGCATCGATCGATTGCGGCCGGTCCTGCCGGAACAGCCTCAGGCCCCAATCGATCCCACGCAGAAAGTCGCTTCGGTAGCGCGCGCGCAGCCCCTCATTTTCAAGCAGAGGCTGATAACCATCCGTAGGCACGCGGGTATTGGCTTCCGGCGGCGGCTTGCCGACAATGGCGCGATGCAAGGTAGCGGCAAGCCCATAAATATCGGTCCAAGGCCCCTGTTCGCTGGCGTCTGTGTGATAGGATTCAAACGGCGAAAAGCCGTGGCTCACGATAGCAATGGTCTTGGTGTTCTGCGCTGCGGCAGCCCGGGCGGCGCCAAAATCAAGCAGCACCGGCTGTCCATCCTCCTTGCGGATGTAGACGTTTTCCGGCTTGATATCCCGGTGCAGGATTTTATTTTGGTGCACCAGCTTCAACGCCCGCAGGAGCGGCATGGTCAGCGTGTCCAGCTCATCCTGGCTTGGGCGATGGCCAAGGTCCGACAACCAGTGCTCCATATCGGCGCCGGCGACAAACTCCATCACCAGATAGGCCGTATTGTTTTCGCTGAACACACGGTTGATACGCACGATATTGACGTGCCGGAATTGTGCCAGCGTTCGGGCCTCGACGATAAAGCGGTCCAGGCCCGACTGGTAGTTGTGGTGGATGGCTTCGTTCTGCGAGCGCACTGTCGAGACGCCATCCCGGTAGGCCCACTGGCCCGGGAAATACTCCTTGATCGCCACTTCGGTGTTGAGCGAGAGGTCGAGGGCCTTATAGGTAAAAGCGAATCCGCCTGTGCCAAGGACGCTCAGAATCTTGAATTCGCTGGCCAGGATATGCTCTGGCGGCAAAGCATGGCGGTATTCCATGACGTCGGCTCCTGTCCGCCAGTTCCGTCCGGGCGCGCAGCGCCCCGCTCAGCGCAATAGGTCGAGCAACCATGTTATCACGGTTTTGCCTTGAGGGGCGGGCGCACCCAGCCTTGGCGGAGGCTGGCGCCCAACCGGCGGCAACGGTATCTTGGTTGGCCCTTGATAATTCGCCACACGAGTGGCCGGTGGCGAAACTGGGTCCGGATACAGAATTCGGCGCCAATCGCGCACGGATTGCGGGCGGGCCTTGGGATCGAGGAGGAGCGCCTGATCGAGGCCATAAAGAAAGCTGGGCCGGTACTGGCTCTTTGCGGCGCTGGCGGCAGGGACGTATGAGGCGCTGCCGATTTTTCGGAGCACGCTTTCCTCGACAAAATTGTCGGTGACGATGAAGTAGATCGTCGCCGCGAATGCGTAAATATCTGTCCAAGGACCCTGTTGGCTCGCATCGCGGTCATACTGTTCCGGCGGCGCAAATCCACGTTTCAGGATCGTTGTGATCTGGACCTTGTCGGGTTGGGTCTGCCGCGCCGCCCCCAGATCAAGCAGCACCGGTCCCGATTTGGGGCGCACAATGATGTTGTCGGGGGCGATGTCGCGGTGCAAAAACGCATTGCGATGCAGGACGTGCAAGGCTTCCAACAAGGGTTTGACGATGTGGTCGATCTCGTCCTGGGTTGGCGGCCGCCCGAGCCCTTCGCGCCAGCGGTCGAGCTTGGCGCCTGCTTCGAATGACAATGCGAGATAGACGGTGTTGTTGGCCTGAAATCGCTTGACGATCCGAACAATGTTCGGATGGCGGAAATTAGCGAGGGTATCGGCCTCGCGCAAGGTGTCGTGCTTGCCCTTTTCGAACCGGTCCACGGCTTCCTGCTTGGCCGGCTGGATGATCGTGCTACCTTGCCCGCGCACGGCGGTGTCAATCGGGAAATACTCCTTCAGCGCCACCTCGACGCCGTTGGAGATGTCGCGGCACTTGTAGGTTATGCCGAAACCTCCAGCGCCAAGAACGTCATTGACGACGTAAGAACCGATTGTCGCGCCGATCGGCAACGTTTGGCGGCCTTGCAACATCGCCCGCTCCAGAGAAAAACTAAGCGCCTGCTGGCTCCATGACCGGCTCACCCAAAGTCGGTCCGGCACCGCCCAACAGTGCCAATCCGACCGACGACCCGCTAACCGTCAGCGAGATTTCTAGTGCAAACAGACTAAACAGAAATTGCCGCCCCGTTGCGCAACTAAGGCTGTGGTCAGCGCGGATATGAGACATTCAGCGGAAACAAACCGAGGTGAACCGTGTCACCTGCATTGACTTCGACGCGCTCGCTCCTCAGCAACCGCCGGCCGTTCAAGAAAGTGCCGTTTGTTGAATTCAAATCGCCAAGAAACAGGCCGCGGTTGCGCTCGAAAATCAGTTCGGCGTGTTTTAGCGACACCGTGGAATCGTCGATCACACAGTTGCACTGTTCGCGGTCGCGGCCTACGATGCTGCGCTCGCGGAACACAATGGAGCGGGATCCGCTTTCAGGTCCGCAGATCTCGAACCACAGCAGTCTTCCGTCGCGAGCATCGCGAGCGAACCCGGAAAAGCGCCAGGCCCTTTCCTCGACCCGCAGCGAGTCCACCCTGTTGTGCGCGAAACCCATGATTGCACCTGCTACAACTTACCGAACAACCAAGACGGCCTGGTGACGCCTGCAAATTCGGCTGCTACAATTTCCAAACCCGCAATCTCTGTTCGCCCTTGTCACAAAACTGGAATTCAGAACTGCCAATCTGAGTATTCCGTCTATCGGCGCAGTTCAACATACCTGATCCTAAGTCGTTGGCGTCTCAAGAGTAATGCAAGATGGCCTCGTCGATACGCCGTCCCGGACACCACAGCGGCACGCCATAGCGAGCCTCCCATTCGCCGAATTGACGCCGCTTGATCCGCTTACATCCATAATCATGACCTCCGCCGGACCAAAAACTCAGCATTGCCCAATGACAGTAATTGTACTATGTTTATCGCAACGCTGACAAGTAGGGGTATGGGTCCATGTTCAGCAATCGTCGCCGGGTTGGACTGCTCGTTGGAGCGCTGATGTGCGGCGCGGCGGCATATTCCGCTGTAGCACGAAGTGCGGAGTTGTTATCGACGTGCCTGCCCGCAGATGACGGCAAATCCATCAAGTGCGATTTGCGGCTCCCCGGCGACTATCTCGGTGAAAAGCTCCGCTCCGCCAAGGTCTTATGGCCAGGCCGGACCGACACCGACGAGGCCGCGCTCACGCCATTCGTTCCGGGAACAGACAGTTCGGCCTACCTGTTCATGTTTGACCGCACGGCGTCGATGCCCAAGGAGGCCATCAAGACCATCAAGGACGACCTGATCGGCATCATCAACAGGTCCGACCCGTCCAGCCATGCCATCGGTTTTGCAACGTTCGCAGAACGGGTTGACGAAGTGGTCCCGATCGGCGGCTCGCGCGACGAGCTGACCAAGGCGGTCGGAAACTTGCAATTCGGAGGCAAATCAACGGCCTTGTACCAAAGCGTCGAGGCGGGCCTGAACATCCTTGCCCGCTACAAGACCGAGCGCAATAAGCGGCGGGCCACCCTGATCGTGATCTCCGATGGCCGCTCGGAGGACCAGGAGCAGGTCTATATCAAGGACCGCACGGTCAATTTCGCACACCAGAAAGGCATCGTGATTTACGGCGTCGGGTATCGCACGGGCGTGAACGAGCAGCGCAACGGGGTTCAGTCGCTGCAAAGATTGGCGCAGGAAACCCAAGGGTTGTTCGTCGAGGGCAACGAGAGTACACGCAAATTGCCCGAGTCGTTCAAATCTGAGTTCTTCCCGCTGCTCGAAACGGGCGGCGGCATCACATTTCCAAATCGGGCCAAAACGGTGGACGAGGCGTCCTTCACGATCCAATCCCAGCTTGTCAGCGGCGCTTCACTGGCCGGTGCCGTCAACTTGCGCGGAATCGAGCCGCGAACCGGGTGGTGGAATTGGATCAGCGATTGGTGGACCGGGCTCTCCGATTTCGCAAAGTATGCCTGGGCGATCAGCAGTCTCGCCATTGTGGCGCTTGCCGGGCTGGGCGCTTGGATATTCATGCGCAGGCGACGGCGGGTCGAGGCAGTCTACACGACCGAGGACCGCTACTCGATCCCCGGCGAGCTGCCTGCCACAACCGATGGTCATGGCGCCACTGGCACGTTTGCTCCGACCGTGAATCTGGTGTCATCAAATGGCGCTGGGGGTTCCGGTCATGGCACCAACGGCGCCGGCCCCGCCTATGCCTGGTTCAAGCGGGTCGATAACGGCGATCGGTTCGCCATGTCTAAGACCATCGTCAACCTTGGCCGGCACGAGGACAACGACATCCGCTTCAACGAGGAGAGTGTGCATCGCCGCCACGCGGTCGTGCACATGACCCCGCAGCGCGACTTTGTTATCACCGATCTCAGTCCGAGCGGCGGCAACAAGGCCAAGCTCAACTCGCACAGCATCGAAAAGGAAGCACGCCTGAAGGATGGCGATGAGGTCAGGCTTGGCGAAGTCCGCTTGAAGTTCGAAGTGTCGCAGGTCTGACGTTCACACTGCAATTTTGCTGTCCGGGCACCCTGGTCGACCCAGTCCGGCGGGGCGGGCGGGCGACCACAAGCAACAGGAGCTGCACATGGCCAACGGCCGCACTGACCTCGGCAACGCCAAAACCGTCATTCTCCCGGACGCGGGTGATGCGGGCAACCGGGCGACGAAAATCCTGCCACGCGGCACCGAACTCCCGCTTGAGACCCGGCCGTCGAACCTGCCCAAGACGGAAGTGGTGAATGATCCTTCAGGCAATAACGAGCCGATCCCCGACTTTCACCAATCGCCGCGGGTCCCTCAATATAACGTCCCGCATAACGTGCCACAGGGGCGAGCGACGGTGCCGATGGATGCGGACACCAAAAAGTATCCACCCGACCCCAGCGCCATCTCCGCCCGGCCGGGACACTATGCAACACAGGTTTTGACCCCCGAGCATGAACGCCGGGTGGCGGATCTAATCAAGACCGCCGGCGAAAGCGCGGGCGATCTGCACCTCGGCCCTGTCGTCGGTTGGCTCGTCGTCGTCAAGGGCTTCGGACGAGGCCATGCGCGCGAAATCTTCATGGGCAACAATTCGATCGGCCGGTCCCACGGTCAGCGCATCCGCCTCGATTTCGGCGACACCGCCATTTCCGAACAGGAGCAGGCTTTCATTCGCTACGACTATCAGAACCGCAGCTTTCATTTCATACCTAACATGTCGAAAATGAACATCGTCACCGTCAACGACGACAAGCCGATGATGCCGGTTCTCCTAAAGCCGTTCGACGAGATCGGCGTCGGCACAACCAAGCTGCGTTTCGTACCGTTCTGCACCGAGGAGTTCGATTGGTCGGAAGTCGATGAAAAATGATGTTGTTCGATTACAGCGACCTCGACGACTTGGGTTCTCGCGAGCAACAGGAAGACCATAGGCGCTTTCTGCCGCTGAGCGACGCCAAGCCGACGCGAGGACGTAAACCCGGAGACCCCCAGTCGCTGTTGGCTGTCTTGGCCGATGGCATGGGTGGGCACGCCGGCGGCTACCATGCCAGCCATATCGCATGTGGCGCCTTTCAGGACGCATTCCTCAAAGGCGACCGCGCTGCGGGACGCGCGCCCCGGTCGTCCGAGGACTACCGCAAATGGTTGCGAGAAGGGCTGGTCGCCAGCAACCGCGAGATCGCCAGCCGCGTGCAGCAGAACGGTGACCTCCAAGGGATGGGATGCACCTTGGTTGGCGCGCGCTTCGGAGCCCGCGGATTGCTTTGGATCAGCGTCGGCGACTCGCCGCTGTATTTGGTCCGGCGAGGCGAGGTCAAGCAGCTCAACGAGGATCATTCCCTGGGCTCGTACCTTGATGCCGCCGTCGCCCGAGGCGAGATGTCTCGCGATGAGGCCAGCAAGCACCCGCAGCGCAATGCCCTGCGCTCGGCGGTCACCGGGGCCAAGATCGACCACTACGACAGCCGGCAGGATTTTCTTGCGCTGCAACCGGGCGATTTGGTCATCCTTGCGAGCGATGGAATTAAGACGCTGTCAGTTCCCGAGATCGGCGAAGTGGTGAGCCGCTCGGCAAAGTTGGGGGCGCGCGCGGTCGCTGAGTCCCTCGTCGGCGCCGTTAAGGCCAAGGCGTTACCGCACCAGGACAACACGACGGTCATGGTCGTGCGTCCCTACGATTCAAATGCAACGTCCAACAGCAAGCCGCTGCTCGCGCGTCCGGAACGCCCGACTGTCATTCTCGATCCGGACCGGCCATCCGCATCAATGTTCCCGCCGGCGGGCGTGATCTTGGCGACTGCACTGGGTATTTTCCTGGCATTGGGCGCCGTCACTTTGCTGTTGGTGAGCATTGAGCCGGTGCCTCCTGCCAAACCAACCGTCGCGTCGAGCGTCGATGACACAAGGGAGCTTTCTCGACAAGCTGCCAGAAGCCCAACTAGCTTCAACACTCCCAACAGGGATGCGAACTTGGCCGCCAATGGCGCTGCGGCCAAACGCGGTGATTTGTCAGGCCCTGGTGGCCACGGTAAGTAACAGGAAAACCTAGCAAATTTTGTCGGCCCATCGAGCTGCAATAATCAGGAGGCGCATCATGCCCGACAACTCGTCGCGAAGTTCTACGTTCAAATTTGGCGCGACGACTCGCGCCGTGCGCGGTTTGGCGGCGACAGCGCTTGCGGTCGCGATGCTGGCGGGTCCGCAAGCCGCCTCTGCGCGACCCAAAATGGTTGCCCTGCTTATGAGTGACTCCCAAGAGCTTGCGGGCAGCGACGCCAGCAATTCAGGTCAGCTCAACCAGATCAGCAGCAGGCTGCGGGCCTACGGCTTCGATGTGGTAGACGTTTCCAACGCAGACATGGCGTTGATGCGCGGGCGGCTGGACGATTTCAGCAAAAGTCTCGCCGGTGCTGACTTTGCCTTCTTCTACTATGGCGGCACGGGGTCGGCCGGGGCCAATTCGGGCGCGGCGCGTCCCGAGGATGCAGCCAAGGTCGGCGAAGTCGTTGACGGCCTGAGAAAATCGAAGGTCAAAGGCGCGGTCTTCGTCGACGTCGTTTTTGACCCGGCGGCCACCGGCGCAAGATTGGGCGCGCCGATCGAAGCTGAGGGCGTCGACGGTCAGCTTGTCGTAGTTTCCAGCGCGTCTGCCAAAACACTTGGAACCGGCGGCGCAGACGCGCGCCTGACCGCAAAACTGGTTTCGCGCCTCCAACGCCGGGAAATCAAGGTGGCGAGCCTGGCACGGGACATCGAAAGCGATGTCGTGGCCGAGTCCTTCCAGGCGGTGGTGCCATGGGTGGCAGGGTCGCTGCCCGAGGACCTGTCGATCTCCGAGGCGACAGGCCAGGAAAGCGCCCGCGCTGGCGAACTTTGGCAACAGATCGACGCCAAATTTACCGCTAAAAAATGCTCGCTTGATCAACTCAAGTCGGGCCAGGGCAAGCCCGATGACCAGCAGATTATAGAGCTTTTAAGTTCCGGCGGAGCCGGCTCGGAGATCAAGCTGGCGTCCCTTGACATCAAGCCGCTTGAGGATTTTCTGAGTAATCTCGATAGAGACGATTTCTGCCATTCGCCCGCTTATCCTGACGCGACAATTGTTCTGAGGAAGAAGAAGGTGGCCGTGCCTGCGCGGGTTCCCGCGCCGCCGCCCGTAAGGCTCGTCAATGTCCCGAGACCGCATGTGCTAGCTGCTCCGCCGACTGCAGCAGCTGCGCCGAGGCTGGTCGTACAACCCAAAGCGGCACCCACGCAGCAGATCGTCCGGAACGCCCAGCCGCAGGTGTATCTGCCGCCGCCGCCAGCGCCGTGATCCTTGTGGGTGGACGGGATGAGGCAAGGCTCGCCGGATCGTCCGCTGGCAAGCGGATGTGGTTGTGATGCAGATGATGCGACAAGCACGTTCCGGCGCCCATGCTCCGCGGCGGGCCGGCAATGGCTTAAGGGAGTTGCTGAGGCCGCGTTGGCCAGTTCTGGCGTTGGGCGCTGTCACGTTGGTTCTCCTGGGGGCGTCGCTGATCGCAGCGGTGTTCTTCCTGAAGTCGCCAATGCAGGTAACTCAAGGCGTCGTCAGCATCTGGGTCGAGGCTTCCGGTGAACGGTCCTCGGGTTCGGGCTTTGTGGTCGGTGAGGGAGGACTGGTCTTGACCGCCCGCCATGTCGTCGCACCAGCAATCGGTCGGCTCTCCGCTCAAATTGCGGTCTTTCCGAGCGCGCAGACTTCGGGAGTGCTTCGCGTTTCGATCGTGTGGGCGTCGGCGGACCGCGACTTGGCGCTTTTGCGCGTTCCCGGCCTGATGGCCGCCCCGTTGGTCATGAACGTCAGCACTCTGTCGCTCCACGAGGCGGTGACCGCGATCGGCTATCCGGCGCTGGGCGAGGCCGCCGCACCAACGCCGGAAGGCGCGGCCCGTCCGTCCCAGTCGCCCGGCGCCGTGAGCCGGCTGGTGGTCGCCGGTTGGCAAGGACCGGCGACAGCCCAACTCGTCGTTCAACACACAGCGCGGCTCGGGAGCGGCAGTTCGGGCGGACCACTGATCAACCGCTGCGGCGAGGTGGTCGGACTCAACTATGCCGCCAGCGCCGCGCCGAAGGCCCCGAGCGATAGCGATCCGGGACAGCGCAGCTTCTATGCCCTGCACGCTAGCGTCTTAGTTCGCGAACTGGCGGCGCACAGCGTTCCTGTTCGCACCTCCTTCAGCCCATGTGCCGCCGCAGTTGCCGATGTGCAACCAAGCATCGCGACCGGATTTGCGCTCGTGCTGCTTGTGGTGACGGCCGGGTTCGCAGGCCGCCAAACCCTGGTGCAGTGGATTGCCGTTTCAAGATTGGGGGGTGCGATGCCGTCTGGTTCCGGTGCAGCCAAGATGCCGGGTGGCCGAAGGGACCCGACCGGTGGGGCCCCAGCAGGCCGCAAGCGCCACCCGGGTGAAACTCCCATCCAGCACGCGTTCCACGTCCGTCGGGGCGGCCCCTTGCGCACACTGCCGATCGACTACGCGGCGGCCCGCTCTAAGGCCGGAGTCGAGATCGGACGGCAACCTTCGGCCGGCGGCCTTTTGTTCAAGGTACACGGCATCTCGCGGCGGCACGCCCGCCTCAACTGCGAGCGGGCGGGCGGCACGCTGGTCTGGTTCATCACCGACCTGAATTCCCGCAACAGCACCCGCGTCAACGGCGCTCCGGTCACCCCGATGCGGCCCGTCCGGCTGCATCCGGGCGACGTCATTGCGCTCGGCGAGCTTGAGGTCGAATTCGGTCCCAAGGACGCAGCTGGCCCGGCCAACCCGTCGCCGCAACAACAGGCCGGCTGGTGTCTGGTTGGCCGCGATCCCGAAACCGGCACGGCGATCACCGTCGGCCTGGGCGACCGCCCCATACCAGAAGCGGCGCCGCTGGTGATCGGCCGCGATCCGGCCAAATGCGACGTGGTCATTGCCCATAAGACCGTCAGCGGCAACGGCCATGTCGGCTTCTTCATCAAGGGGGCCGAACTTGGCCTGGTGGACCTGGGGTCGACCAACGGAACCAGGCTCGATGGCGAAATCATCAGACGCAAGAGTGTCGTGCCGGTGAGACCCGGGGCGACGATCCAGATCGGCGCGGTGAAACTGGTGGTCTACAAGGCACCGGCGTAACCTCCGCCGCGGGCCCCGGCGGCCCGCCGGCGGCGGAGCGGAGTTGGCGTAACAAGGGGGCGCGTGCACATGGCCTATCGGCTGGTCTGGTATCCGACCAAGGGGCGCACAAGCGGCCGCGAGCGGCGCGTGGCGGTGTCGAAAAACGGCCCGCTCACGGTCGGCCGCGATCAGACCAACGCCATCGTGGTGAACGAGAGCGCGGTTTCGCGAGTCCATGCCCGCATCGAGATCGCCGATGACCGGGTGGTCGTCAGCGACGAGGGCAGTCACAACGGTACGTTCCTGGACGGCAAGACCATCAAGCGGTCGGTCTGGCGCCCGGGCCAGAAACTGACGGTCGGCGGCCACACGATCGAACTCGAAAAGTTCACGCCGCGGCTGGACGGCGATTACCGGCCGCTCGAGGACAGGGCGGCGGTCGCGCGGATGCTCCTGGCCATCTGCGCTTGCCTGACGCTGCTGGACTTCATCTTCACCGCCGGGCAATTCTGGTACATTTCCAGCTACGGCTATTCGCCAACCTTCAGGCTGCTGCTGGCCCTGAACACGCTGCTGTTCGTTTGCGTCTATCTCGGAGCGGTCGTCGCCTTCGCCATGTGGCAATACCGGGCAACAGACAATCTGCGCTCTTTCGGATTGCGCGACCTGGAGTTCTCCCCCGTCGCCGCCATCATCTGGTGGTTTGTTCCGGTCGCCAATCTGCTTCAGCCGATGCGGGCCGTCTCGGAATTGTGGCTGGCGAGCAACCCGCTGGCCACCGACAAGCGGCTGCGGCGGCAACATGCGCCGGGACCGGTGGTGTGGTGGTGGGTGACCTGGCTCACCGGCAGCTTGGCGATTCCGGTCCTGGCGTTGGTGATTTTCATCGTGGTTGCAATCAATCCGCTGGCGCTGGCGCAAACCTTTTTCTTGGCGTTGATCGTCATCCTGGTGCTCTCGTCCAAGGTGATCTTGATGCTGAGCATGTTGCTGGGAGTCAAGATCGTCAACCGGATTACCCGGCTTCAGGACGAGCGGACCGGCGTGCAGCCGCAGGCCTTCGAAACCCGCGTCATGCAGTGAACCCGTCTGGCTGGCGGCAGCGGCGGTCAGCCTTTGCCCGGCTTGCCCGAGTTGATGCGGGCATAGGCGTGATCGAAGCCGGTCAGCACGGCTTCGATGGTCAGCGGCTGGCCCTTGTTGAGTTCGAAGGTGAGGCCGAGCTTGCTGCCCTTGCCCATCGCCTTGATCAGCTTGCCGTCCAGCGGCAGCACCGCATAGACCCCGTTGCGGTCGCTCTTCTGGAACGCCGCATTGGTAGCCGCCCCGCTATCGATGGCGACATTGAGCCCGCCCGGCAGATAGATGCCGTGGAACAGCCGGAACAGCATGGCGTTGGAGCCGCCGGCGGCCACTCCCTTGACGGAAATCACCACCAGCACTTGCCGGGTCTTGCTATCGACCACGCTCTGGGTCATCTCGCAAGCGAATTCGCCCGCCGGCTGATCGGCGCAGGCGACCGCCCATGCTGATGCCGGCGCCGCCGGCGCGGCATCGCTGGCCGGGGCAGGCGCGGCGCCAGCCGCAGGGTCAGGCGGCGGCGCGGCCGCAGGGTCGGTTTCGGCTTGCGCCGATTGGACCGGCCCGGCCTGAGCCGGTTTCTCGGATGCGCCGAACAGCGACTGCACACCATGCAGGGCAGCGCTCCAGCCGCCATCCTCCGCCTGGGCCGGCAAAGGCGCGACCGCCGCCAGTACCGCCAGAACCAGGGCCGCCGCCGCAACGCCGGAAGTCATCTTGGCCAGAATTGATGCCGCCATCGCCCGCACTCCCGCTACACAACACTACCGCCCTCGGAGAACTTGTGCCCTCGGCTCAGTTCCTCCAGCTTCCGCAACCACTTACGACTTAGTTTCGTCCTTCGGCGCGGCTTCATCTGCACGGCCACCGTCACCTAGAGCATAGCCGAGCGCCGCCACCCAGACAAGAATAGCCGCGACGGCGGGACCCCAACATCTACGCCCAGCGGCGGCTTTATTTGGTTCCTTTGCACTATTTTTTGTGGCTGATTCGTCACAAGCCAGAGGGATTCTGTCCAACAGCCGCCGATCCGCACTGGGAGCGTATTGCGCGAAATTGGGGGGAGGTGCTAAGTGCCGGAGGATTGACGGCAGTTGCTCGATATGCCGTGTCGAACGTGTTGCGTGGGGGCGTTCATGCGTATTTTGCTTGGCGGTTTTGGGGTTGCGGGGCGGGCCGGGTTGCTTGGCGGGGTCGCGGTGGCGGCCATTGGGCTGACATCGACCCAGGCGTTTGCTTCATGCACACCGCTCCTAGCGGTCGACACAGCCAATGTATCGTTCACCTGCTCGCTTACGGATCCGGGTCTTACATTCCACTCGAACACGACCACGCACCCCACCGGTAAGTTCAGCGGTAATCTTGGAGTCACGCTCGACGGTACGGCCATCGTTGGACCCAATGGCCTAGTTGTTATTGTCGATGACGCCGCCAGCAGCAATGCGACTGTAGCCTTGAATCCCGGCTCCAAGCTTACCGGCACGGGATTCAATGCGATTGACGTGACGGGCGTCGGTGGCATCATGACCGTCAACAGCGACGGCACGATTACGAGCACACTGATCGGGATCCACGTCGTGTCAGCAACAGGCAATGCCGTCGTGGGTGTAACGAGCGGCACGCTGAATGGCGGCACGCAGGCCGTTAACGTCGATGCCACGGGTGGCTCAGGTACGAGCCAAATCACGCTTACCGGCGTGACTGTCGGCACGGTGACGGGCAATGTGGTTCAGGCGGCAACCGGCACCGGCAGCAACACTGTGACTTCGAACGTTACCCTCACGTCCTCCGCCGCCGATGGCATCGTGGCCAGCGCGACCAGTGGCGCGGTTACGGTCAACGGCACCGGCGCGGTGACCGGCAAGGTCAACGGCGTCAACACAACCACAAGCCTCGGCGGCAATATCTCGGTGACGCAGGGCGGCGCCATCAAGGACACGTCCGGGACCGGCGTCATCGCTCAATCGACCGGCGGCAACGGCATTGTACTTGTGCACACTGGCAGCGCCATCGACGCCGGCTCAATCGGCATCAACGCCTCAAGCACGGGCACTGGAACCGTCACCGTCACGGTCGACAGCGGCGCGATCGGCGCGGCGACGGCGCCCGCGACCGGCATCAAGACGGCTTCGGTCAATGGCGCGACGACAGTGACCCTGTCCCAGAACCTCACCAGCACGGGCATCGGCATCGATTCCAGCGGCAGCGGCACGGGCCTGATCGAACCGATACTGACGGCCGGCACGCTGACGGCGGGCAGCATTGGCATCAACGCGAGCCAGACCGGCAACGGCGACGTCGACGCCGACATGACAGGAGGCACGCTGAACGCCACCACCCAGGCAATCGTGGCCAAGACCACTGGCACGGGCGTGGTGAACGCGGAGATCACTGGAGGAACCGTCGGCACCGTCACCGGCAACGTGGTCGAGACCGCATCGACGACAGGAACCAACACCGTAACGTCAAACGTGGCCCTGACCTCCACCGCCGCCGATGGCATCGTTGCCAGCGCGACCAGCGGCGCGGTCGCCGTCAACGGCACCGGCGCGGTGACCGGCAAGGTCAACGGCGTCAACACCACCACAAGCCTCGGCGGCAATATCTCGGTGACCCAGGCAGCGGCAATCATAGGCACAACTGGAGCAGGCATCATTGCTAAGTCTAGCGGCGGCAATGGCGTTGTAACTGTCAACACAGGCAATACGATCACTGGCGGCACTTATGGCATCAACGCTTCGACCACGGGCACAGGGAACGTCAATGTCACCAACGCGTCGACCGTCAAAGGCACGACTGACGCCATCTTCGGGTCGGCGGACCCAACCGGCCAATTCAACATCACCAACTCCGGGACCATCAACGGTTTGGCCGCAGTGACGGGTTCAAACGTTGCTGCGTCCAACTTCAGCAACAGCGGCATTTGGAATGGCGCGGGCGGAGCGTCGACATACAGCGGTAATTTGGCCAACACCGGCACCATCAACCTGCAAAATGGCTCGCCCACCGACACCGTGACCATTAAAGGCAACTATGCCGGTCCCGGCACGTTGCTGGTCGACGTCAATCTCACCGGGGCGGGCGCCAGCGACAAGCTGATCATCGGTGGGACGGCATCGGGGCCAACCACCCCGGTCGGTTTCAACGTGCTGGCAAATGGCTTCCTGGTCAGCCCACTGACCGTTGTCAGCACCGGCGGCACGGCCGCCAATGCCTTCAGCGGCTCGATCCCCAACGCCGGCCTGGTGACCTACTCCTTCGGCCAGAGCGGCAACAATTGGGTGATCTCATCCAACGTCAACATCACCGGCGGCGCGTCGGTGCTGACCAGCCTTGCCGGCTCGCTCTCGACCGTCTCGAACGGCTTCTACCAGGCCGCCAGCAACTACGTCATCGCCGGCAAGGCGGCGCCCGACACGGTCAAATGCGGCAGCTGGGCGCGCGGGCAGGCCGACAAGGCGACATTGAGTTCGTCCAGCAGTTTCACGCTGAATGGCAGCCAGCTCAACGCCGGTGGCACGAAGCAGGATGTCAGCTACCAGGGCCTGCAAGGGGCGGCGGATTGCGGCCTGCTCAATATCGATGGCACTGGCTGGAACACCCACTTCGGCTTCTCGGGCGGCGAGATCAACGGCACGGTCGATCAAACCGACGGGTCGGGCTCGACGGGCCTGAAAATCCCGTTCGCCTCGGCCTACGCCTTCGCCAGCAACGGCCCGTTCTCGGCCGACTTCTGGGTCCGGCACGATTTCCTCGGCCTGTCGCTCACAAACGCCGCCGCCGGGCTCACGTCACAGCAGGTCTCCGGCCAGTCCAACAGCGTCGCCGGGCAGGTTCGCTATTCGATTGACCTGGGCAACAACACCCGCTTCACGCCATTGGCCTCGATGGTCTGGTCCCAGACCAGCGTGGACGATTTCTCCGTCAACGGCGGCATCGTATCGCCCGGGACCAACGACCAGTTGCTCGGGCGCCTGGGCGGCACCCTGTCCTACTCCTATCAGGCCAGCACCACGCTGCTGTTGCAGCCGTCGGCCTCGGCCTACTACACCCAAAACTTCAACCCGGTCAGCAGCCTGCAATTCCTGGCCCAGACCGCCCAGGGCGCCTATGCGCCGATCAACATCGACACCACCGGGGTCAGGAACTTCGCCGACCTCAGCGCCGGCTTGCAGCTCTACGACACGACCACAGAGGCAAGCGCATTCCTGCAAGGCACGTTGCGCCAAGGCGACGGCGTGCAGGGCACCTCGGTGTCGGTCGGCGGGCGGGTGAAGTTCTGAGGCGGCGGCTGGCCGCGGGGATGGTGGTCGGTCGGCCTGCCATCCAGGTCGGTCAGTTGGCACTTTTCGCTGTTGGTCTTTGACAAGCGACCGTGCGAGCCGGCGATCCGTCGCTGGCTTTTGGCGTCGTGTCCGCCCGTGACCGACTTGCGGCAATCGAGCACCAATGGAGCATGCTCGCACTCCTCCAACGCAGTTGCCGTGGCTCTCCTTTGAATAAGCGGTGGGTGCCGGACATGGCCGATATCTTCGTCAGTTATTCGAGTACGGAGCGTCACCTCGCGGCCGACGTGGTTACCGAGTTGGAGCGCTTAGGCTATTCGGCCTGGTGGGACCATGAGATCGTCGGCGGCAGCCAATTCCGCAAAGAAATCCACCGTGAGCTGACCGCCGCCCGCGCTGTCATCGTGCTCTGGACGCCGGCCTCGGTTGAGAGCCATTGGGTACAGGAAGAGGCTGAAGAGGCCATGTACAGTGGCAAGCTGCTGCCCCTGCGCAGCGCTGATCTTGAACCGCGCCAGCTGCCGCTCGGGTTCCGCAGCTTACAGACTATGCCGATTGGTGATGCCGCCAGCCTACAGCGCGCGCTGGCCCGCCTGCTGGGGCCGCCAAAGTCTGTGGCGACCCAGATAGAGATGCATCCGTACAATGGGATACTTGCGGCTGAAGGCTTCCGCGAGGGGAGCAAACACTATCAAACGGACTTTTCAAAAATCGATACCGAGTACAACCAAACTGTTGCGATACTTATTGACGGTCGCGGTTTTGACTCCGAGGGGCTTAGGCTTTGTCAACATGCAATGATGGGTTTCATGAAAGGATACAATTATGATAAATATATATTAAATCATTCTAAGGCGGTACATTTTCTCGACAAGGGGCTCCAATCGGCAAATCGAGCACTCGGTGCGATGTTGGCAAACGTTCCGGAGTATTCCAGCAAGGGCGCTCCCATCGTCGTGGCACACATATTTGAACGCGAACTCTGTTGGGTGAGCGCAGGCGATGCGGCATTGCTTCAGTTCCGCGACGGTCGTCTCACGCGGCTGAACGAGAACCACTCCATGCGCACCTGGCTCGACCAGGAAGTCGCACTCGGAAAAATGTCGGCCGAAAAGGCCCGCTTGCATCCAAATCGGCAAGCGCTGCGCTCCGGTCTAACCGGTGGCCAAATTCCGTTGCTGGATTGGAACATTAGCAAGCCTGTCGCGCTCAAGAAAGGCGACTGGATACTGATGGCAACGCAAGGCCTGGAAACTTTGTCAATGGATGAACTTGCACGCGTCATTGCGAAGCAATCATATGCTACTCCAGAGCAGATGATTGATAAAATTCTGTCTGCGGTCGATGCCAAAGAAATGTCACAACAAGATAATGTGCGAATTATAGCATTCAAGATCATTGAAATGGCCTCCGTCTGGTCGCGCCACGATCCGCAGGAGTGGGTCAATTTTCCATAACAATGGCAGGCACACCACAACTCATGACTTTTTGAGACCGCGACTTCGACCCAAGGAGTGCCCAAGTGGATTGGTCCATTCCAATCGTATTCGCCTTGACTTTGGCCGCTGTTGCCGGCCTCGGGGCTTGGCTCTTTCTGCGTTCGCGGGCACGCGGGCGGGTCGAAGCGGCTTACACAACCGAAGACCGCTACTCGATTCCCGGCGATCTGCCTGCCACGACCGATGGCGAAGGCGCCACCGGAACGCTTGCCCCGACCGTTATTATGTTGTCCGTACGGCCCAGCGATGCGGGCAACCAGGCGACGAAAATCCTGCCGCGCGGCAGCGAATTCCCGTTTGAAACCCTGCCGTCACATGTGCCCAAGACTGAAGCTGTGAATGATCCGGTCGGCAATAACGAGCCTATACCCGACTTCCAGCAATCGCCGCGAGCCCCTCAATGTAATACCCCGCAAGGGCGAGCGGTCGTGCCAATGGCCGAAGCGGTAGCCAAGAAATACCCGCCCGAGTTCAGCGCCGCTTCATCCCGGCCCGGCGAATATTCTACGCAAATTCTGACACCCAGATATGAACGCCGGGCCAACACCCCATCGCCGGCGAGCTTCGATGGCTCCATATACGCTTGGCTGCAACCGCTTGAGGGCAGCGGCCACCGCTTTCCTGTCCTGGCCCCATCGACAATGATCGGCCGCTCGGAGCACAACGACCTTGTGCTCGAGCATGACTCTGTAAGCCGCCAACACGCGATCCTGACCATCGACGCCGGCGGCATTGCGCAGCTCTCCGATCGGGGAACTGTCAATGGCATCAGGGTCAATGGCGAACCCGTTGGGAATAGTCCGGTCAACAACGGCGATGTCGTACAATTTGGCCAGTTGCGGTTCCGTTTCTTGGAGGGCCCACGGCTGATCCGGCAACGAACCCAAGCCAAGGACGCCGTCGATTGCAGCGTATTCGCTCCGGCTAAGGCAACAGCCGGTGAGGCTATCCTGATCCAGGTGTCACTGCACGTGATCGATCAGCTCGAGACCGCCACGGCTGTCGCTACCTTGCTCGATCCCGACGCCTCGCGACGCGGTACATCGAGCCTCGCCCTCGACCTGGAACGCGGCGCCCGGGTCGATATTGCCATCGACGGCGATGGGCTGGAGATCGCCGAGCCGATTGCCGCCTTGCGCTGGAACGGCACCGGCGCCAGCTGTGCATTTCGTGCAACAGTTCCGAGCACCACGACCCGCAAGCAACTCGTGCCGAAAGTCCATCTCGCCACGCGCGGCACCCCCTTGGCGCATGTCTCCTTCAAGATCGGCGTCGGCCGCGGCGATGATGCGGCCCGCCGGCCGGCCGAGCAGCACGCCGTCCACTATCGCCGCGTCTTCGTTTCCTACAGCTCGAACGACCGCCGCGAGGTCCTGAAGCGATTGCAGACGCTTGAGACGCTCCGCATCAGTTTCTTTGCCGATGTTCTCGACCTGGCTCCCGGCGACCGTTGGGAGCGCGTCATCAAGCGCGAGATCGAAACCTGTGACCTGTTCCTTCTGTTCTGGTCACATGCCGCGCGCGCTTCGCCTTGGGTGACGCGCGAAATCGAGCACGCGCGGGCGGTCCAGCTTCGGTCGCTGGCGAATTTGCCGGCCATCTTGCCGGTTCCTCTGGAAAAGGCGCCGCCTCCTGTTGGCCTTGAGGATATGCATTTCAACAGTCCGATCTGCCAGCTCATCGCAAATAGTGCTTCTCTGATATCTTGAAGGAGTCGATGCTAGGGCCTGTCGTCAGTTGATCCAGAGTAGCACGCACACCAGCGCCACGGCCGCAAGAAAAGTGTTTGCGAGTTTGTCGTAGCGCGTTGAGATGGCCCGGTATTGCTTGATCTTGCCGAAGAACCGCTCGACGAGATTGCGCTCGCGATAAAGGGCGAAATCGGTCTTGCGGGGCTTTTTGCGGTTGGTCTTTGACGGGATGACCGGCGTAATGCCGCGTTCTTCGAGTGTCGCGACCAAGGCGTCGGCATCATGGCCCTTGTCGGCGAGAAACGCTCGGGGCTCGACCTTGTTGAGCAGCGGCACGGCTTGGGTAATGTCATGCGCCTGGCCCGGCGTGAGCGACAGCGCCACGGGGTTGCCAAGCGCATCCACGATGGCGTGGATTTTGGTCGTCAGTCCACCGCGCGATCTGCCGATTGCTTGATCTTCACCTTCTTTTTTTGGCGCCGGCGCTGTGCTGGTGCGCCCGCACACTGGTCGAGTCGATCGACATGAACTCCGCATCGGCATCAATGGCCAATGCTTCGAGAATGCGAGCAAACACGCCGCTTTCGCACCATCGCCGCAAGCGCTTGTGCGTCGGCTTCCAGTCGCCGTATCGCTCAGGCAGGTCGCGCCATGGAATGCCGGTTCGTGTTCGATAGATAATCGCATCGACGAA
>Ga0209069_10000140_pt1 | contig 28199 bp, 31 predicted proteins | sample Str013_2_FD_187202 | JGI IMG/M metagenome (GOLD analysis project Ga0209069, IMG submission 187202) | Freshwater sediment microbial communities in response to fracking from Pennsylvania, USA - Straight Creek_MetaG_SC_2013 (SPAdes) (version 2) | ecosystem: Environmental > Aquatic > Freshwater >...
GGTGAGACCTAGCGCTCCGATCATGTCAGTGCTGGCCAGTTTGGGTAAGTATTTATTGCGTTGCGCTTCGCTGCCAAAAGCATAAATAGGAAACATTACCAGGGAGCCCTGTACTGAGGCCGTAGAACGCACCCCGCTATCCCCTCTTTCCAGCTCCTGCATCATCAGTCCATAACTGATATAATCCAGTCCGCCGCCACCATATTGCTCGGGTACGGTCGGGCCAAAGCAGCCCAGTTCACCCAGTTGTTTTACAATTTGCTGGGGGAATTCCGCCTTTTGGGCATAGTCTTCAATAATGGGGGAAATTTCTTTTTTTACATATGCACGGACGGTTTCACGAATGAGTTTTTGTTCGTCGGTAAGTAGTTCATCCAGAACGTAATAATCCGGGCTCTGAAACAAATCATTGGCCATAGCAAGCTGGTTTTTAAACTTTAATAAGCGAAGCGAAAGTAAGAAAAACGGGGCGGATCGATGGTTTTTGTGCGGAATTTTAGCCCCTCCGGGGCATTACCAAATAAATTAATTTGTGTCAATAAAACAGTGGTTTCAGGCCTTTTTGAGTTTTTTTTTAACAACTGCTGTAACATCTAAAAAAATATGGCGACTTTATTTCAAACACCACATTATCAACAACCTTGGAACTGACAGCCAACATAGCATACGACGAACTGGTAGAAAAATGCAAGCAGGGAGATAGTCTTGGATACAGCCAGCTGTACAGCAAATACTGCAAAGCGATGTTCAATACCAGCCTGAGGATTGTGAACAATGTAGGGGACGCGGAAGATGTGTTGCAGGAAGCTTTTGTAGACGCATTCAGGCATTTAAACGATTTCAGGTACAACAGCACATTTGGAGCATGGTTAAAGCGGATCGTCATTAATAAGTCGATAACGCTGTTGAGAAAAAAGAAAATGCAGCTGGTGGATATTGAAACAACACAGGTGGCAGATAAAGGAGACAGCGACAGTGTGGATGAAGAAGCTTTTCAATATAAGGTAGATGAAGTGAGGAAAGCAATACAAAAATTACCCGTGGGCTACCGTACAGTGGTGAGTTTGTATTTGCTGGAAGAAATACCCCAGGAGGAAATCGGCACCATACTGGGCATCTCTCATAATACGGTGCGTACTCAATACCACCGTGCGAAACAAAAATTAATTGGTATCCTAAAAGAAGGAGGATTATCATGAGCAAACTGGAACAATTTGTAAAAGACAACCGGGAAGATTTCGACAAGTTCGAACCAGGCCCCGTAGTATGGCACAATATTCAGCAACAACTGAAAAAGCCAAGCGAAAAGAAGGGTATCCTTATCTCCATGAAGGCAATTCGATGGAGTGCGGCTGCAGCAATAATCATTTTGCTGGGCGTGGGCGCTTATATTTTCCTGCAGAATAGGAAACCCGTAGTACCTGAAATAGTGAAAACAACAAAGGACAATTCAACAAAACCAACAAAGCCTGTTAAAGAAAATATGGTTGTGGCGCCGCAGGATACTTTACAGGAACAGAGAAATAGCAATAATCCCAAAGACGAACCAGAATTCGCACAAAAAGAATCAAATGACGAAAACGAAGCGCTGTACCACTATGCCCGCTTAATAGAACTGAAACAAAATGAAATCAGCAAAATCAAAAAAGACGAACCGTTGCTGTACCAGAAATTCGCCGGCGATATTACCAAACTGGACAGTACGTTTCATCAGCTGAAAAAACAACTTCCTTCCAACCCTAACCGGGAACAGATTCTGGAAGCCATGATCCGGAACCTGAAATTACAAGAGGATGTTTTGAATCAACAATTAAACATTATTAAAAAAATCAATCAAACAAAAAAAGTGGAATATGAAAAAGCGTATAAATCAGTATAAGCTACTATTGACCGCCACCCTGTTGATCTTTACCACCTCCCTCTTGTTTGCCAATGGCGAACCTGATGTAGAAAAAAGAAAAACATACAGTAAATCTTACGAGCTCGGCTCCAGCGATAAGATTTCCATCAACAACCAGTTTGGCGAGGTAAATATCGTTACCTGGGATAAGAAAGAAATAAAGGTGGACATCACCATCATCGCAAAAGCAAACTCCGACGAGCATGCCCAGTACATCCTGGATCACATTAACATACAGGATGGTAAAAATAGCAGCGGCGTTTTCTTCAAAACAGATATGAAGAACAACAACTGGGACAATAAAAAAGGTGAAAAGAATAAAAGCCAGGGAATGGAAATCAATTATGAAGTGCATATGCCTGCGGGCAATCCGCTGAACCTGGAAAACCAGTTTGGTAAAACAATTGTTCCAGACCTTACAGGACAGGTAGACATCACCCAAAAATTTGGCGACCTTACCGCTGGCAATCTGTCCAATGTAAAAGAACTGAATGTGGAATTTGGCAGCGCTGAAGTGGAAAGCATTAATAATGGTAAAATAACCATTAAATTCTCCAAAGGGGAAATAAAGAAAATGAGCGGCACGATTAAAGGGAATTTTGAATTCTGTGATAAGGTTAAACTGAGTCTTGATAACAGTGTAACAGAATTAACCATTAATAATTCTTACTCAACAGTAGAAATGAAAGTGTCCCAGAATTTTGGTGGCGACTTTGATATCCATACCAACTTCGGGGATTTTCACAACAAGACGGAACTGGCCATTAAGGAACAAAAAGATGACGATGAGCATGGACCGAAATTCGACAAGGACTTTTCCGGTAAAACTGGAAACGGCGCCTGCAAAGTTAAAATCAAATCAAGTTTTGGAACCGTAAAATTTATCTGATAAATATATTCTACACAACAACAAAACGCATTAAGAAACGGGACAGTGGTGAAAACCAGTTGTCCCGTTTCTTTTAAAATATATATAAGGAAGGCAATTATTTTGCGCCAAATACTTCTGTCCAGTAGGCCCCTTCTTTACCGGCTCCCATCTCTTTAAAACCTCCATTCATGATATTCTTGCAATAGCCCTCACTATTGAGCCAGGCATTCATCACTGATGCTTCATCAGAATAGCCAAGCGCAATGTTTTCACCATAAGTGGACCAAACGTAACCAGCTGCTGTAATCCTGTCGCCGGGTGTGGTACCATCAAAGCCGGTATGACTAAAATAATTATTGGTAAGCATATCCTTGCTATGATCGTCGGCCGCCTTGGCCAATTGATCGTTCCAGGTAACTGTTCCAACAGCAGGCATCGCCGTTGTGCCACAAGTACATCCGGTTTGCCGCACATTGTTAACCAGTTGCAGTAAAGTGGATTTATTTACATTGTATACAATATTACTTCCTGGGTTACCGGTAGTACCGGAGGAAGCAGCATCCTTTTTACAGGAAACAATCAGCGCGGGAAAAGAAAGAATAATTAAAAATCGCAATGGCTTCATAAGGAGGATTTTAATAATATCTTCAAATATTGAACCAAAAAGAGCTGCTACAGGTAGGATTTCATCTCAAACTGGTATTGCTGGGCGATTGTCCTTGCCTCTGTGGCGAAGTCTTCTTTTTCTGAAGCATAAATAATTGCGCGGCTCACATTTACCAGCAAACCCACCGAATCATTCATCGCCTTTTCCGAAATATCCTTTAAGCTCCCACCCTGTGTGCCTACACCCGGAACCAGGAAAAAATGATCGGGCAGTAACTTACGGATACGGGTGAACTCCTCTGCCTGTGTTGCACCAACAACGAACATGAGGTTGTCCGTATTGCCCCAGCCGGATACTGTTGACAATACTTTCTCATATAATTTTTGTTCCCCCATTTGCTGTAATTCAAAATCAGCAGCTCCGCTATTGGAAGTCAGACCTAATACGATGGCCCATTTATGTTCATAGTCAAGAAATGGTTTTACACTATCGGCACCCATATAGGGAGCAACAGTGATGGCATCAAAATCCAGGGTTTCAAAAAAGGCCTTTGCATATTGCGAGGAAGTATTGCCTATATCTCCGCGTTTGGCATCTGCGATGGAAAATATTTCTTTTGGAATGTATTGTACGGTTTTTTCCATGGCCTCCCAGCCCTTCACGCCAAGTGCCTCATAAAACGCGGTATTTATTTTATAGCTCACGCAAAGATCCTTTGTAGCATCAATAATGGCTTTATTGAAGGCAAAGATGGGATCTGGAAGCGACAATAAATGTTTTGGAATTTTGGCAATGTCAGTATCAAGGCCTACACATAAATAAGATTGTTTTTCCCTGATGCGTTCCGCCAGTAATTGCCTTGTCATTGGACAAATGTAGTTTTTTCTTCTTTTACAAACAGGCAGGAAAAATGAATGGCCTAATTAAATAGATTCGGATAATCAGTAATGATACCATCCACACCCAATTGTTTCAACCGATCCATTTCTCCTTTTTCATTTACAGTCCAGGGGATTACTTTAATTTTCTTCTGGTGGCAGGCTTGCAATAAGGCCGGTGTAACCAATACTGAGGCGGGGCTATAAATTACAGGGTCAAAACCAAGTTGGGTTAGTTGCTGTTCAAGGCTTCTTTTATCAAAGTCTTCAATCAGCAATGCGGTTTTGATATTGGGAAATTTATTATGAATTATTTGTAAGGTTCTTGGGTCAAAAGACTGGATAATGACCCTGTCGCTTACTTTCTTAGAAAGTATAACGGCCATGAGCAGGTCAACAAATTCTTCCGGGGCCGGATGATAAATGCCATCGGTAGCGGGTTGTGTTTTTGTTTCAATATTAAAAAAAGGAAGCGGGCGCTGTTTTAATTTGGCGTAGGCATCTGCGTTTTCAATCACCTCGCTCAGCAATGGTTTGGTGGCTTTCACCCTTTCCTGGCTGGGAAAGCGCGGATGTGGTTTCAGTCCAACATCGTATTGGTTGGCTTCGGCCAGTGTCATTCCGTAAATATTATATTTTCTTTCCTCCTTCTCATCAATAAAACTGCCATCTGGTTTGGTGGTGATTTCATGATTGAAGAATGGTTCGTGGGAAAGAATTACCTGCTTGTCTTTAGTAATCACCGCATCCATTTCTAAAGTGGTAACGCCCATATCCAATCCTTTGATCATGGCGGGAATGGTATTTTCCGGAGCCAGTCCCCTGGCACCACGGTGACCTTCTTTATCGAATAGGGGCAGGTTCATGTTGAGGTGTTGTACAGTATGGCAACCAACTACAAATAATATCGTGAGCGCCAGTTCGGCCGACTCTCTTTTCCAATTCATTGCACAAAGGTATTCAAAGGTGAACTTGCAAAAGAGCTATTCTTCTTTAAATAATTGTGAACTGCGTTTTTCCATTTCGCCGGCAATGGCAGCCGCTTCGCCACCTTGCTCAGCTAATTTGGGAATAATATTCTGGAAACTTTCTTTATCACGGTTCTGGCTCAGTTTAAACACATGGTCGATATGAGTAACATTTATTTCAAAGGCTATAATGGCCCTCATCATTTTGCTGACATACTCTTCGGGCATTTTTTCTACCAGCGACGGGGAATGTACATCGTTTTCAAAATGCGCTGTTGTGCGTGACAGTACAGATAATAATGCTGCATCATTTAAAAAACCAAGTGTTCCTTTTACATGAACCGTCATGTAGTTCCAGGTAGAAGCGGTTTGCGGATTGGAATACCAACTGGCGCTTACATAGGTATGCGGTCCGGTAAAGATGGCCAATGCGTTGGGATTTTGTTCAAATGCCAGTTGATGGTCGGTTTTACGCTGCATGTGACCGATCAGGAACAATTGTTTGTCGCGCTCCTCCAGCAATACAGGAACCTGCGTGGCAACCGGTTCATGATTGGCATTGACACCAGTGAGTAAAACAAACGGGTTTGCCTGCATAAATTGTTTTACTACCTCAAAGTCTTTTTCTTTATAATAAGGAAAGCTATACATTATTGAAAATTCGCTAAGATTTATGATCAAATGATACCAAGTGATTTCCGCTATAAGGTACAGTTGAGCGATCCAAACACTTCAGATGGGGCAGGTACAGGGATGCAAAAATGTAATTAACAGTTGGCTTCCAAAAGTAGTCGTCCATCACTCCACCATCTCAATTACTTTGGTAACCTCCATACTTGCATTGCGCATGGCAATACTTCGGGCTGCCGTACCGGCAAAATCGGTAAAAGCCTTCTTCGTGATTTCATCATCTCCCATCATAATGGGAATGCCACTATCCCCGCCTTCGCGGATACTTTGTACCAGTGGGATTTGTCCCAGGAACGGCAGGTCATATTCTTCCGCTAATTTCTTCCCACCATCTTTTCCGAATATATAATATTTGTTATTGGGTAATTCTGCAGGCGTAAAATAGCTCATGTTTTCCACCAGCCCGATAATGGGCACTTTGATTTGTGCCTGTCCAAACATCGCAATGGCCTTTTTAGCGTCTGCCAATGCCACATCCTGTGGTGTTGTAACCACAATGACACCGGTAACCGGAACAGTTTGCATAAGCGTAAGATGAATATCACCTGTACCAGGCGGCATATCAATGACAAGGTAATCCAACTCATCCCAATAAACATCGGTTACAAATTGACGAATGGCGCTGCTGGCCATTGGTCCGCGCCATACTACCGCACTCTTCTCGTCAACGAGCAAACCGATACTCATTAATTTTATTCCATATTGTTCAATAGGAAGGATTTTTCCTTTTTCATCCCCAATATCCATCATCATGGGGCGCTCACCGCGAACGCCAAACATAATAGGTACGCTGGGACCATAAATATCGGCGTCCATCAAACCCACTTTAGCATTGCCACGGGCAAGCGCCAGCGCAAAGTTGGCCGCAATGGTACTTTTGCCCACACCACCCTTTCCACTCACTACGGCGATGATATTTTTTACTTTGGGCAATACCTTGTCTCCTTTCAAACGCAAACTGCTGGTATTGGAAGTGAAATTTACTTTTACAATGGCCTCTTTATTAACGAGTATTTTTACAGCATTTTCGCAGGCGCCACGAATCATATCCTTCATGGGACAGGCAGGTGTGGTAAGTACTACGGTAAAAGACACGTTATTATTATTTATTTCTATATCTTTTACCATATTTAGGGTCACAATGTCTTTACCAAGGTCAGGTTCCTGCACATTACCCAGCGCTTTTAATATTTGATCCTGTGTCATTATCAGAAAAAGATTATGTTAAAAAAGGAATTAACCACAAAAATAACCAATAGCGGGGGTAATTTGTTGAACTTAAAAAAATTGAAGTAATTATCTTTGAGTCAATGAAGCGAATTATACTTATCACCCTTTTGTTTACGATTGCCTGCGTATCTAAATCCGTGGCACAGTTTGAACAATTAAAAGACTCTGTTGTACAATTATACGGAGTAGTAATGACGGCAGACAGCCTGCGCGGTATCCCAGCCGTGAGCGTGGTAGTAAAAGGCCAGAACAGGGGAACCATTACCAACGACCAGGGTGTATTTTCCATCGTTGTCTTAAAAGGGGATAAAGTTGAATTCAGCAGCATCGGGTACAAACCCAAACTGGTAGAAGTTCCCAAAAACATGCAGGGAAATCAGTGGAGCATCATCCAACTTCTGGTGAATGATACGGTATACCTACCTGCTACCATTATACGCGCCAGGCCTACCAAGGCGCAGTTTGAACGTGATTTTGTAAATACAAAAATACCTGACGATAACCTGGAAATAGCCCGCAAAAACAATGATGAAGCCAGGAGACGTGTATTGATAAATACCCTACCCCGCGATGGGCGTGAAGCGGCGAATTATGCACTTTCCCAGGGGGCAAAAAAATATTATTACAGCGGACAAACTCCTCCCATAGGTTTACTGAACCCCGTTGCCTGGGCCGATTTTATCAGCGCCTGGAAACGAGGTGATTTTAAGAGTAAAAATTAATAAACCATTCTTATTTCAGTGTGCATTCCCTGGTAGTACGAGTACCTGAATTTTACTTGCCAAATTGCAATTATTAATTAACCTTGCATCGTAAAATTCAATGTTATGATTCAATCTGTGGCGGTAATAGGTGCAGGCACCATGGGCAATGGCATTGCGCATGTATTTGCACAAAATGGATTTACTGTAACGCTAATAGACCTGTCCCAGGCCCAACTGGACAAGGCGCTTATTACCATTGGCAAAAATCTTGACAGGCAGTTATCCAAAGGAACCATAACCGAAGCCGAAAAACAGTCTGCTTTAAAAAATCTCGTCACCGCAACTTCAATACCGGCAGGCGTAAAAAATGCATCCCTGGTAGTGGAAGCGGCAACAGAAAATACCGGGCTGAAACTTGATATCTTCAAACAAATAGACGAGGCGGCTCCGGCGGAGGCAATACTTGCTACCAATACATCTTCCATATCCATTACAAAAATAGCAGCCGCCACCAGGCGCCCGCAACAGGTAATCGGCATGCACTTTATGAACCCGGTTCCATTGATGAAGCTGGTAGAAATCATCAATGGTTATGCTACCAGCAAAAATGTTACAGAACAAATCACAGCATTGAGCATTCAACTGGGAAAAGTGCCTTGCGTGGTAAATGATTATCCGGGCTTTATTGCCAACCGCATCCTGATGCCGATGATCAATGAAGCCATTTACAGTTTATATGAAGGCGTAGCCGGTGTGGAAGCAATTGATACCGTTATGAAACTGGGTATGGCGCATCCCATGGGACCATTGCAGCTGGCAGACTTTATTGGATTAGATATTTGTCTGTCGATACTGAATGTATTACATGATGGTTTCGGCAACCCCAAATACGCGCCATGCCCTTTATTGGTGAATATGGTAACAGCTGGCAAAATGGGTGCAAAAAGCGGTGAAGGATTTTATTCCTATATGGCAGGAAGTAAGGAACTGGTAGTGAGTACCCGATTCTTATAAACCACCTTAAGTTATATTTTACTGCTTTGAAAGAGTAAGACCTGCAATCCCTTCCAGTTTGTTTAAAAACAATACCGATTTATTTTTTGCTATTGCTAGAGTAATTCGGCAAAACAATTGGGTTTCCTGTTTTAGAATGATGCCCCCCATCTGTTTGATATGCCGCATCACATCATTCATTTGTGTATAATCAAATTCTAAATGATAGGTTTCCTCCACCTGCTTTTGAACGATAGGTGTAACCTGCAGAGCTAGAGAGGCGGCTGACTTATATGCATTGATTAAACCAGGCACCCCCAGTAAAGTGCCTCCAAAATATCGTGCTACCACAATAAGTGTATTGGTAATTTGTTTGCTGTCTATCTGGCCCAGTATTGGTCTGCCTGCGGTACCGGATGGTTCACCATCATCGCTTACGCGAAAATTATTGCCATCCAGCCCAAGCCTGTAAGCAAAACAATGATGGGTAGCCTTGGGATGTTCTGCTTTAACCGTTGCCAGGCATATTTTACAATCTTCCACTGAACCGACCGGAAACACAAAAGCAAGAAATTTACTTCCCCTGTCTTTGAATTCAGCGCTGGCATTCTTATCTACCGTATTATAAAAATCTACTTCACTCATGTTCATGTTTATCCGTAGGCTATTAACGCTATTGCAATCAGTGATAAAATAATTCCAATTTTATTGGCCGCTGTCAATTTTTCTTTAAACAATATACCCGCCATCACCGCGCTGAATAATACAATACCCATATTGTTGATGGGAATGACAGCAGTGCTGTTTCCGGCATTTTTTTTCAATACTACCACTAGGCACCAGATGGAAAAATAATTGGGAATACCGATGGCCAAACCGGCGATAATGGCCCTGTAATCAAATTTCAGCTTTCCTGTAATTATCAGTAAAAGCAATAATCCAAGTCCAATGGTAGCGGCACAGGCAAATGCGGTGATGAGGTAATCGTTTTGATTGGAAGAATTAATAAAATGTTGTTCCACATACTTAATCATGGTGTCCAGCATACCACTGCTGAAAAAAAGAACCACAGGCAAAATTATTACCCATTTATTTATTTTTTTATTCTCTGTTCTTTCGCGTTTCATGGTAAGGTAAACGGCTACCAGCGCCATTGCAATGCCCAGCAATTTCAATACAGTTGCCTTTTCATGGTAGAGGTAAATGGAAAATACAAAAGGTATTACCAGTGATAATTTATTGACTACAGATGCAATGGCCACCCCGGCTTTTTGCGCTGTAAAAGCCAGGATATTGAAAATACCTATAAAACTGGCGCCCATCAGCATCGCCCATTTAAACCATGGTTGATGGAAGCTGTCAGCAGTTACAGGGAAATACCCATTGAATAAAGAACCTGTCACCACGCAACCGACATAATTAAATACAATGGCCTGGAAGGCGTTAATACCAAACCTTTCAACCACTTTAAAGGAAAGTGTGAGATAGGAAGTAAGTATGATACTGCCAATGAGAAAAAACATAATTACCTGGCGATGGTTTTAGGATGATAGTAAGCAATCGTATCAGTTGATAGCTGCATTGAATCGGTAAGTAAAATATTTTCCACCTGTGGTGCGGTAATACCTTCTTTTATTTCCAGTTGCGTATTGGTAATCACCCTGATTTCATCAAACATGTCTTCATCAATAAAGGATTGCAATAAACGGGCGCCGCCTTCTACCAATACGGATTGAATTTTCAATAGGTACAGGGCATTGGAAACCTGATGCACCAATGATACATCTTCGGTGACCTGATAATACAACAGCTTGTCTTTCTCTTCATGCTTAAGGGAATTAAAGACGATGGTTTTAGCTGTATTATCAAATACCTTTAGATGTCCGGGCAAACTGAGTTGCATATCAACCACCAATCGAACCGGGGTATTTCCAGTATATAGTCTATTGGTAAGTGAAGGATTATCCAGCAAGGCGGTATTTGTTCCCACCAGTATGGAGGCTTCTTCGCTGCGCCATTTATGCACCTGGCGGTTGCTGTAATCATTGCTGATAAGTAACCTTTCTCCGCCATTACCGCCTATTTTTCCATTTGCCGTTTGTGCCCATTTCAAAATGATATAGGGTCTATGTTGTGCATTAAACATAAAAAAACGCTTATTCAATTCCCTGCATTCATTTTCCAGAATACCCTCCTCCACTTCCAATCCGGCTGTCATTAATTTCTCAATGCCTTTTCCGTCTACTTCCTTGAAGGGATCCCTGCAACCAATTACAACCTTTGGTATTTTCTTCTGAATAATTAAATCTGCACAAGGTGGTGTTTTCCCATAATGCGCGCAGGGCTCCAGGGATACATACATCACCGATTCCTTTATCAACATAGTATCTTCTGCCTTGACAGAATTAATACAATTCACCTCTGCATGGGCCTGTCCATATTCGCGGTGCCACCCCTCCCCAATAATCCGATCACCATACACTAAAACTGCACCTACCATCGGATTGGGCGCTACATTTCCGGCGCCTTTTTGCGCCAGTTCAATACAACGATGCATGTATGATATCGCCTTTCTCAAGATTGAATTGAATGAGGGCAAAAATACAGTTTTAAATACAAGCTTTGCAGTATGTTTGTTGGTATGACTATCCACGATGCAGGACGCGGCCTGTTGTTTCAATTACTCCATGCGTATGATGAACGCGAAGCGGGAAATATTGCCGATTGGGTAATGGAAAACATTACAGGTTGGAAGAAGATCGACCGTGTAATGAATAAAGCAGCCCTGCTGTCGGAACATCAATCATCATTGCTGGGAAAATATACCGAACAATTGCTTTCTCACAAACCAGTTCAATACGTATTGCATGAATCCTTTTTTTACGGAATGAAATTATATGTGGATGAAAATGTGCTGATACCCCGTCCTGAAACAGAAGAACTGGTACAGTGGATACTAACAGATCAAAAAGTAAATAGTATTATCAATTCACCTCTTATACTGGATATAGGAACCGGAAGCGGTTGCATAGGCATCGCCATAAAAAAGAATTTGGCAATTGGTCATGTTCACGCCTGCGATACCAGTGAAAGGGCACTTGCTGTTGCGCAAAAAAACGCCATTGATCAAAAGACAGTGATTGAATTTCACCAACTGAATTTTCTTTCAGAAAAGGAATGGGATGCTCTTTCAGGGTTTGATATCATCGCCAGTAATCCTCCCTATATACCTCTTAAAGATAAAGCGGAAATGTCCAGGGTTGTTTTGGAAAACGAACCACATATCGCCCTTTTTGTGGAAAATGAGAACCCATTTTTATTCTATGAATCCATTGCAAAGTTTGCACTCAGGCATTTGAGTAAACAGGGGACAATCTATGTTGAAATACATGAATCACTTGGCCGGGAAGTACAGGAAATATTCTCGGGAAAAGGATTCTCCCGGATTACAATAAAGAAAGATATGCAGGGAAAAGATCGGATGGTAAAAGCACAATGGTAAAATTACTTCACATCCTTATTGTCTACCAGTAAGGTGGCCCTTGCACCCAAATCGCGTGCGATGCGCATAATAGCTACCACATCATCAAGGGGAACTGTCCTGTCAGCGTTAATAGCGATTGTAGCCTGGGTGGAATCTTTTTTAATGTAGGGTTGCACAAATGCACGGATATCCTGTATCGCCAGCGTTTTTCCATTGATAATATATTGTCCGTTGGGGCGAATATTTACAATCACCGTTTGTTTGGCCTTTGTATCACTTTTGGCCTTTGGTTGTGACAATTTAACCACATTGGGATTGGCCAATGTTGAAACAATCAGGAAGAAGAACAACAGGATGAACAGGATATCGTTCAGTGCACCTGCATGTAATTCCGGGTGTGATTTAAGTCGCCTGTTAAGGTCCATATCGCAAAATTTAATAACCAGTTACATTAAAAAAAATCATCGTGTCGGCTCCTGCAATATATCAATGAATTCGGCACTGGCCGATTCCATTTTATTGATGTTCTTATTAATCTGCGCATTTAGAAAATTATAACCCACATAAGCCAGCAAACCAATGATAAGACCAGATGCAGATGTAACCATTTTTGTATATATACCACCGGCAATTGCAGAAGGTGTAAACTCCCCGGTTGTATTAATGTTATAAAACAGTTGCAGCATACCAAAGATGGTTCCCAGAAATCCAAACATGGGCGCAATGCCATAAACCAGTGACAGCATGGATAGGTTGCGTTCCATCTTGTAAATCTCCAGTTTACCCACATTCTCCATGCTTTTTTCAATGGCATCAATGGGTTTGCCAATGCGTTGTAACCCTTTATCAATCATTCTGGCAACAGGGTTGCTCGTGTTGCGCGCCAACGCCCTTGCTGCAGATACATTTCCACTGAGGATATTGTCGCGAATCATGTTCATGAAATTCTCGTCAATCTTACTTGCTTTGTTGATAGCAATCCAGCGTTCGAAGAAAAAGAAGATGGCAAGCGCCAGCAATAAGCCAAGTGGAATCATGATGATACCGCCTTCTCTTAATAAATCAAACAAATTCATTTTAGCGGCCCCGGCATTATTGGCCGCGGCATTGGTAGAATCCGTAATGAGTTTTCTGGCTGTATCACCGATTTGTAGCAGGAATAAATGCATCTAGGTTTGAGTTTACTGACAAATGTAATCACTATTACAATTCACATGCCGTGTGGCAGTTCAACGGTGAAAATAGTGTGATTATTTTTTTAAATGCCCCTCTGAGCAGATAGCTTAACATTTTGTATAGAAAATAAGGAAGTTGGCTGGCAGTAATTCCTTTCATTACCTCCACTAATTTAAGAGGTGCCGCTTTGCTTGACCATCATCGCCTGTATCTGTTTCATTGTTTTCTCCATACCCTCTGCACTTCCATCCAGGAATATGACATTGCCCTTGCCCAATTCTGCAAAGTTTTTGATGGCCTCAGTCCACATACTAAAAAGAATCACATTGGTATCAAGGTTGGCCTGTTTCATTTGTTCAGCCGCCTGGCTCATACCCTTGGCCACTTCTTCACGGAACAGCGCTACACCCTGTCCGCGCAATTGTGCCGCCTGGCGTTCCGCTTCTGCTGCTATCTTGATGGCATTACCTTCAGCTTCGGCTGCTTTTGTTTTTGTAATCAATAAAGCCTGCCCCTCGTTTTCAGCAGCAGCCTTCAGGTTATTACTGGCCACAACCTTGCTCATGGAATCAATGATGGCCTGGTCAAACGTAATATCATTTATCTGTAAATCCAGCAGGTGATAACCCCACTGTTCAAGTAATTCATCTATTTGTCCTTTTACGTATTCAATGATCTCTTTGCGAAGCGCCAGTATTTCAGCTTGTTTTTTGGTGGCCACAAAAGAACGAATGGTCCCTTCAATGGTTCTGGTGAGCGCCTGCATTAAATCACGTTCGCTGATAAATTTGAAAGCAACTTTTTTAATGGTTTCTTCTTCCGCATTCTGCACCGAATAAAGCAACATGCTTTTAAAATATACATTGGCCTGGTCGAATGTTACGGCCTGGAACTCCATTTCAACGGAACGGTTCTGAATACTTACTTTTCGTGATATCTGTTCAAAGAAAGGAATCAAGAAATTAAGACCGGGAAGTAAAATCCTCCGGTATTTACCAAACATGGTCACAACTCCAATAAAACCCTGGTTAATTGTTTTCAGGCCGGCCATTAATACCAGCAGGACAATGATAATCCACCAAAAACGAGTAAGCAAATCAACTAGCATAAGGCAAACGATTTATGACTGAAGTTAAGCGATTTTACAACACCACTTGGTAATCAATATAACCACATACCCACATTTAATGACCGGGTATTCATTTATTTTGGTCAGACTCCTTTGAACAAAATGAATTTATCGCTATCTTTTACAAAACCTTTGGTATGTAAAAATCAGGCAAGATATTAATTGGCATTGTATCCTTTCTTCCCATCTTCTTGTTGTGCATATATGTTTTGCTCTTTTTTGGCATGTTTTATAACATTATTCTCCATGGTAATCATATGGAGCCACATGAATTTCCCCCTGGCTTTGTAGGAAACATGATACTGATAGTCATTTTTGCACTACTGATGGGAATTACCAGTTTGGGCTGTCTTATCTATTATATCATCCATTGTATCAACAACAAATATATAGAGGGAAATGAAAGAATTGCATGGATACTGGTATTCGTTTTTGCTGGTATAGTAGGGTATCCAATATACTGGTACATGCGTATATGGAAGGATCCGGTAGTTACTCTATAAACAAATCAACTCTTTTCTTCCCATAACTTCACCAGGTGCACTAGTGTTTCAACACTCTTCTGCATATCCTGTACGCTTACATATTCATGTTTGGAATGCAATGCCATCTCTCCTGTAAAAATATTTGGGCATGGCAATCCCATATAGGACAACCTGGATCCATCTGTACCACCCCTTATATCTAATAATTTTGGTATACAGCCTGCTCGACGAATAGCCTCCTCCGCATAATCAATGATATCAGGATGGTTGTCCAGCACTTCTTTCATATTGCGGTATTGTTCCTTCACCAGTATTTCGCCTCTGGCGCCGGGAAAAGCAGACAGGGCTGTTTCCATTTTATCCTGCAGCCAGGTTTCATATGCTACTAATTTCGCCGTGATAAAATCCCGGATAATAAATTGTATGGTTACTTTCTCGGTTATACCTTCAATATGCAATGGGTGCACAAATCCGTATCTGCCTTCAGTGGTTTCTGGTGACAATTCGTCTTTTGGCAATAATTCAAGAAAATAAGCGGCTACTTTCAAAGCGTTCACCATCTTATCTTTTGCGGTCCCGGGATGCGCGCTGATTCCATGAAAAGTAATGGTAACTCCATCAGCAGAAAAATTTTCATCTTCCAGGCTACCACATTCGCCACCATCCAGTGTATAGGCCACCGAAGCACCCAGTTTTTCCAGGTCTGCCTTGTCAACACCCCTGCCGATTTCTTCATCAGGTGTAAATAAAATCTTTATGTCGCCATGCTTAATTTCAGGATGTTCCAATAAGTAAACAGCCAAATCCATAATGATGGCTATCCCTGCCTTATCATCTGCACCCAATAAAGTAGTGCCTGATGCTGTAATGATGTCCTCTCCTGCTTTTTCTAATAGGTAAGGGTGTTCTTTGGTCGAAATCACCTGTGTTTCATCATCAGGTAATACTATATCTTTCCCATCATAATTTTTATGCAATATTGGTTTTACACCTGTGCCACTGCAGTCGGGTGCAGTATCCACATGCGAACAAAAACAAATAACAGGCACTTTTTTTTCTGTATTGGAACGAATGGTGGCATATACATATCCAAACTGATCAAGATGAGCATCGGCAATACCAAGTTGCAATAATTCCTTTACCAGGAGATTGGATAAGTCTTTTTGTTTTTCCGTAGAAGGTTGGGATTTGGAATGCGGATCGCTTTGTGTGTCTATTTGCACATAACGCATTAAACGATCTGCAACACTAAAAGAATAATTATCAAACATAGTCGTACTTTTAATTAACCAAAGCAAATTAACATAAATGGAATCATACAACAATAATAAACCTGCCATTGAACAGGGATGGCTGAGGGCCCTCCTGTTTGTTGTATTATTTTTTGTGATCCTTTTTGGGGCGGGTTTGCTGCTCAATTCTTTTCTTCCCCCGGATAATAAGGGTACAAGTAATATTTCTGCTTCCCAAACAGCACTTATTGGAGTAATGGTCAATGCAGTGATTGCATTCCTGATGGTGGCAGGGTTCCGGAAATTTGTAGATAGAAAATCCCTGAACAGCCTTGGTTTTGAAACGAACAAGAAATTTCCTCATGGTGCTGTTGGCTTTTTAGCAGGTATTGTTTTGCTATGTATCGCCAGTATTTTTCTCTTTTTTACCAAAAACCTGCAATGGACAGCCATTCATTTTAATGCGAAAGACTTATTTCTTGGATTTGGATTAATGGTCATAGTTGCCTTTTATGAAGAAATGGTTTTCCGTGGTTATTTACTGAATAATTTATTGGATTCGGTCAACAAATGGGCAGCATTATTTATAACCGCTTTTTTATTTGCATTGGCCCATACCAGCAACCCCGGAATTACAGTACTTGCTTTTGTTAATATTTTCCTGGCGGGTTTATTACTGGGTATCAATTATATTTTTACAAAGAACCTTTGGTTTGCTATAGCGCTTCATTTCAGCTGGAATTTCTTCCAGGGACCGGTGTTTGGGTATGAGGTAAGTGGTCTCAATCTCCAAAGCGTATTAACACCCGAATTACATGGCAGTGATTGGCTGACTGGCGGCAAATTCGGGCTGGAAGGCTCCTTACCTGCGGCATTATTGTACCTTGCTGCAATTGGTACTTTTGCCTTCGTATACCAAAAAAAGTATGCACCCGTGCCACTTGCATAGCCAATTGCCCACTCATCTTATGGTGGCAGTGGCAATTGTGTATGAACAATAATGTTTGTACCTTTTCTATTCAATCAAAACAACTGATATGAAAAAGCTACTCATTGGCGCCATCGTCGGTGGCATTCTCATTTTTGTTTGGCAGACGCTTTCCTGGACCGTTCTCGATATGCATCGGGCCAATCAGGAATACACACCCAAACAGGATACTATCCTCAGTTACCTCAGTTCACAATTTTCGGAAGACGGCTCTTATTTTTTACCCAACACTCCTAAAGGAGCTTCCAGTGAAGAAAAATCAAAAGTAATGAACAGTAGCATGGGCAAACCCTGGGCGGAAATTCATTACCACAAGGCACTTAATATAAGCATGGGAGCCAATATTGCACGAGGATTGATTGTAGATATCATTATTGTAGCCTTGCTTTGCTGGGTTTTATTAAAAGTAAGTCCTGCCAGCTTTGGCAATTTCTTTTTATCCTGCTTGTTTGTAGGTCTGATTGTATTCATGAATTCTCCCTACACGATCCATATCTGGTATCCAAAAGCTGATATCATGGCCCATTTATGGGACGCAATTATTAGCTGGGGCTTATGCGGCATATGGCTGGGCTGGTATTATAAGAAGCCATAAAAAATTGGGATTATATCAAAAAGGAAAGGTTCATAACAGCAGTAAATGCAGTCCTGAACCTTTCTTTATTTCATTAAAAGGAGAAAACAGTTTATGGCATTATTATCAATGGCTTGGCGCCAACAATCTCCACCAGTTCAATATCAAAAACCAGGGGTTCTCCAGCCAGCGGGTGGTTGGCGTCGAGCATAACAATATCTTCTTCTATTCCTGCAATTATTACTGGTATTACATCCCCGTTGCCACTGGTCATGTTTAAGCGCATGCCCACTTCAGGAACCATATCGGTAGGGAAATTTGACTTTGGAAATTCAACCAGCATTTCAGGATTTTTCGGACCATATGCTTCATCAACTGGAATATTGATGGTCCTTTTATCACCAATCACCATTCCAAGTACACCATCATCAAAACCTTTGATCACCATTCCACTACCCACCTCAAATTCCAATGGCTCCCGACCTTCACTACTGTCAAATGTTGATCCATCTTCCAAGCGACCGTGGTAATGTACTTTTACCGTATCCCCGCTTTTTACTGTTTGCATAAACTGATTTTTAAAAATAAATAAGAAAGTCACCACCTCGTTTCAAATCAACATTCTCTGCACCTGTCACCAAAGGAAGTATCCTGGATCGCACCATTCAGTAACTGGAACATGGATGAAAAAGAAGCTTAAAAAAAGGCTGATTTCTGCCCGAAAGTAAGGCAATGTTTCACATTTTCCATTAAAAGTTTTTCATCATCTTTGGGCCACAGAAACAGTTATTTTTACTGATTTTAAATGTGAAATAATGATTAAATTCTGTCAGATATTATTGTTTGTTTTCCTAATAAATTCGTTGACAGCCCAAAACAAATCTGCAGCTAATAATGCAGCAGGAACCAAAAGTATAATTCCGGGTGCGGAAAGACTAAGCGTTTATGTACCCCTGCTAAAAGGAAAACGAATAGCTGTATTTGCCAACCAAACCTCTATGGTTGGCAATACTCATCTGGTAGATACATTAATAAAACTAGGAGTTAATATTAAAGTGATCTTCGGACCCGAACACGGTTTTCGCGGTACTGCTGATGCTGGTGAAAAAGTAAGCAACACTATCGATGAAAAAACCGGGATACCCATTGTTTCTATGTATGGAAGTAAACGAAGACCATCTGCCGAAGATTTGAAAGATATTGATATCATGATCTTTGATATACAGGATGTAGGAGCACGTTTCTATACCTATATTTCTTCATTGGAAGATCTGTTGGAAGCATGTCTCGAACATCATATACCACTTCTCCTGCTCGATCGTCCCAATCCAAATGGATTTTATATTGATGGACCGGTGCTCGACAGGAAATTCAGGTCCTATGTGGGCATGGAGCCTGTACCCATTGTATATGGTATGACTATTGGCGAGTATGCGAGGATGATTGCAGGTGAAAAATGGTTATCGGAAAAAGCGAATAATGTATACAGCTATTATCTTACGGCCCACAATTCGCCCGATACTCCGTTCCATTTTTTAGTCATCAAATGCCAGAACTACACACACAAAAGTCTGTACCAATTACCCGTGAGGCCCTCTCCCAATATCCCGGATATGCAATCGGTATACCTGTATCCTTCCACTTGCTTCTTTGAAGGAACCGTGTTCAGCGAAGGAAGGGGTACCGCTACACCTTTCCAGGTATTTGGACACCCCTCTTTACCTAAAAATTTATACGCATTTACCCCCCAACCAAATGAAGGCGCTAAAAGTTCAAAGCATTATGGGATTGTTTGTTATGGCTGGAATCTTTCCGGTTCTAAGGAAGAGGTATTGAAAAAGGTGGATGGCAGGATACAGCTGAAATGGCTGATAGAAGCATACAAAATGTTTCCTGATAAGGATTCATTTTTCATTGCTCCTAAATCAGGGAAAGCCACCGAATATCATTTTAACAGATTGGCAGGTAATGAAATATTGATGCAGCAGGTAAAGTCCGGCAAATCTGAAGCCGAAATAGAAAAGAGCTGGGAACCCGAACTCGAAAAATTCAGATTGATTCGTAAAAAATATTTATTGTACGAAGATTAAGGCATTTATTTTATATGACAGGAAATATCAATAGTAACCAATCTGGTGAACAGGCATATAAGAAACTGCGGATTGTATTCATGGGCACACCCGAATTTGCAGTGGCATCGCTGGATGCCCTGGTAAAAGCAGGATGTAATATCGTAGGAGTTATTACAGCACCTGATAAACCTTCGGGGCGAGGAATGAAATTGACGGAAAGTGCTGTTAAGCAGTATGCGGTGGAACAGGGATTAAATATACTTCAGCCTGACAAATTAAAGAATCCGGAATTTATAGACCAGTTGAAATCATTGAATGCCGACCTGCAAATAGTAGTTGCTTTTCGTATGTTACCTGAAATGGTATGGAACATGCCACCCATGGGTACCATCAACCTGCATGGCTCTCTACTGCCACAATACCGCGGCGCGGCGCCTATCAACTGGGCGGTTATCAATGGAGAAAAGGAAACTGGCGTTACCACTTTCAAATTACAGCATGCTATCGATACAGGTGACATTTTATTACAGGATAGATTCCCCATTGGTGAGGAAGACAATGCCGGGGATGTGCATGATCGCATGAAGGATATTGGTGCGCGGGTATTGGCAAAAACAGTAATGGGACTTGCAGAAGGCACCCTGACAGAAATGCCACAGGGTAATCAAATTGAAGAGGGATTGAAGTATGCCCCTAAAATATTTACTGAAACCTGCAAAATAGATTGGACACTTCACACAGAGCATATTTACAATCTTATTCGCGGCTTGTCTCCTTTTCCAGGTGCATTTACAACACTAAAAGATAAAGTATTGAAAATTTATAAGGCAAAAAAAGAAATTGCCAATGTTACATCTGCACCAGGTGAAGTGATTACAGATGGGAAAACTTTTCTAAAATTCGCCTGCAAAAATGGATACATACATGCACTCGAAATTCAACTGGAAGGAAAAAGGAAAATGTCCATTGAAGATTTCCTGAAAGGATATCGTATTTGATACTAATAAATTAATCCCTGGCTTATAATTTCCCCATCAGTATTTAACCTCCACTCCAAACCTTGTCCCTCCGGTCTCCAGTGCTGCAGCGCCAGCATCACTGATGCGCAAGGTTAATCCGGCGCTTTCTTTCATATCGGGAAGACTGCCCAGTACTTTCGCATAAATGGTCTTTCCGCTTGCAGGTGAACTTACTTTTATAATTGTACCCACTGGAACACTGTTCATCAGTGCATAAAATTTATTATCGTTCCAACCACTGGTGCTCCTGAAAATGCCGGCATTCCCATTATTGGTCTTTCCTGATTCCTCGTACGAAGATTTGAAATAGCCACCACCCTTAGCTTCTACTGTAGTATTGCTTACCGGCTTATTCTCCTGGTGAGTCGGTTCGTTGATAACAACGGGTTTGTTAGGTATTGTAGCTGGTTTATCCGTAATAGGCTCAGCCTTCTTTTCCTCCATTTTCTTCTCTTCAGGTTTTTTTTCGGCAGGTTTATTATCTTGTACTACCACATTTTTTTTCTCTTCTTTGTTAACTGCTGGATTATTTACTACTGCAACAGCGGTGGTGGCAGCCACGGAGCTTTTTCCCCTGGAAGCCAAGGCTGACTGACCAGGTTTTACTTTCAGGTAACCCACAATCAGTTTTATACCTGCTTTCGCCTGGTCCTTGTTGATATTGTTCCATTTTTCAAGACTTTCTACAGGCACCTTATTATAATTTACACTAATGCGGTATAACCATTCCTTTTCCTGGATGATGTGAAACACCGGAACAAATACTTCATCGGATGATTTGGTACCATCCTGAGAAAAATTGACTGGGGTAAAGGGAACTTTCACCTGCTGGCCAATCACCAGTGGCTTATCCATGGTAGTTGAATTATAGGGCGCTATTTCTTTGGGACTGATATTATACAATCGCCCGATGCTGTACCAGGTTTCCTTTGGTTGCACCACATGAACAATATACAGATTGGGCGTGGTCCCCTGTACCAGCAATTCACCAGTTTGTCCAATGGCGAATTGAATAACCAATAAGCTCAGCAAAAAAACGATTAGTTTCCTTTTCATATGTTGGATTTAATGCGACTTGCAAATATGAAAACTTTTTGCCCAATATAGGTAAAATAAAAGTCAAATTAAACAGACTTTAAAATACGCCACGCTTTGGGATAATAATTGTTAACCCGGTTCTGTAATAATTTAACCCATCCCAGGGAATGCCCTTCGTAATTAACCAACGCCCAGCCCTTAATAATAGTATCTGTCTGAACTTCCTCTTTTCGTAAATATTGTATCGCACCCTCACGGTTTAACGGAATACTAACAATATTTTCTTTAAGCAGGTTGCTCAAGGCGAGGGCATGGTCGGGTAACAATTCTTTTGCAGTCAGTTTCCCAGCCACTATTCCCGCCTTTTTAATATATAAGGAACCTTGCAACATGATAAGATCCGCCTGAAACATTTGCGGCAGTACCACGATCTCATCGGCTTGTTTGAATAAATAATATTGTTCCGGGTTTAACAACCAGGGTTTTACCAGTTCAGCTTCATTTTTCGTAGGTCCCTCCTGCTGTTTTCTTTTTGCTTTACCCAACTCCATAGGCATTTCCGAACCATCCAGTTTTCTTAATGCGGCAATAAAGAACCCCTCCCCTTTTATTTTATCAGGATAAAAACGATAAGCAGGCGCTTCATGTTTATCAGAAACTGATTCAATAATGTTCCATGAAGGATCAATATTTATTGAAATCCCCTTTGCCAGAAAACCATCGTACAACCAATCCAATATCGATTCATCTTCTTCTTTGCTATAGGAACAGGTGGAATAAATCAACACCCCATTCCCTTTCAATGCAGGCCATACATCCGCTACAATGCGCTGCTGGCGCTGGCTGCAAAGCACCACATTGTTTTCGCTCCACTCGCTGATGGCATCCGGATCTCGGCGAAACAATCCACTTCCGCTGCAGGGAGCATCCACCACTATCACATCAAAATAATTTTCCAGCCTGGCAAAATCCTTTGGGTCATTATTGGTCACCACCACGTTGGCCGCACCCCATTTGGTAATATTTTCCTCCAATATCGCCGTCCTTGATTTAATTACATCATTGCTTACCAGTAAACTTTTGTCGCTTATCAGGGATTGTAGAAGGGTTGATTTACCACCGGGTGCAGCGCACAAATCCAGTACACGCAATGGCTTAGAAAGGTCTGTTGTTTGCTTTAATACCTGTTCAAGAAACATGCTCGATGCTTCCTGAACATAGTATACACCGGCATGAAACAATGGATCAAATGTGAAAGAGGGCCGTTGCGAAAGATAGTACCCATAAGTGGACCATGGGATTTGTTCCGGTAAATATGGGATCAACCTTAAGCCATCCTTCATCTTGGAAGGATTCATTCTTATAGAAGTTACCTGCTCACCACTGGCATGAACTATTTCAAACGCTTCCCTGTCGAAGCCTTTGACTTGTTGTAATGATTGCAGCAATGAAGATGGAAGTTGCACAGGCAAAACTAAGGACAAACAAGTACAATTGGTTTATTACAGGTTTTTAATCTCTCCAATCAAATCCTGCAATACTTTTTTGGCGTCGCCAAACAACATGGATGTCTTTGGCTGGAAAAACAAATCATTTTCAATACCCGCGTAGCCTGGTTTCATACTACGTTTGTTCACGATGCAGTTTTTGGCCAAATCAACATCCAGTATCGGCATACCATAAATGGGAGAAGCCGGATCTGTTTTCGCTGCCGGGTTTACCACATCATTCGCTCCTAATACCAAAACAACATCAGTGGTGGGGAATTCTTCATTGGCCTGTTCCATTTCCAGCAGTTTATCATAACTCACATCTGCTTCTGCCAATAAAACATTCATATGTCCTGGCATACGTCCCGCTACGGGGTGGATAGCGTATTTAACATCTACTCCTTTATCAGCTAATAATTTTTCCAAATCATGGCAGGCATGTTGCGCTTGTGCAACGGCCAATCCATATCCTGGAACTATCATTACCTTATGCGCAAAGGTCATAATCATTGCAGCATCACTCAATGTAATTTCCTTATATGCTCCCTGATCTTTTTTGGTAGCGTCACCAGTTGCAGCGGAAGTACCAAATGAACCTATCAATACATTTTTAAGTGAGCGGTTCATGGCTTTACACATCAGTATGGTAAGCAATGTACCCGCAGCACCTACCAGGATACCACCGGTAAGCATCACTTTATTATTGTACAGGAAGCCGCCGCATGCTGCGGCAACACCAGTAAATGAATTGAGCAATGAAATCACTACGGGCATATCCGCGCCACCAATGGGTAACACAAAAAAGATTCCATATACAAATGCAAATAATCCTGTTATGAAAAATACTTTCATGGAGGCGCCCAGGGCACTATTGTAGGTTATAACGGCAAGTGCAATCGTTATACCAAGTATAACCAGGTTGAAAATATGCTGTCCCTTAAATGAAAAATCTTTCACCCTTCCGTTTAATTTCCCCCAAGCAACGATACTTCCGGTATAAGAAACCGTACCAATGATAGCACCAGCAATGATGGTCAGGTATTGTCCTAATGAAACATATTCCGATAAAGGGAGGCTGGCACCGGTGGCTTTATTGGCTTCATATACATGATAGAATTCAACAAAGGATATCAACGCAGCACAGGCCCCACCCATTCCATTAAACAGGCTCACCATTTCGGGCATCGCCGTCATCTTCACTTTTTTTGCGGCAAGAGTACCTGCGATAGCGCCAATCATCAGTCCTGAGAAAATCCATCCATAGTTATGCAATGCATTCCCCTGTTCGTCCTTATATAAAAATATCGTCCCGAAAATAGCGATAGTCATTCCACCGGCTGCAATTAGGTTTCCCCTTCTGGCAGTTGCTGGATTGGATAACATTTTCAAACCAAGTATAAAGGTGATTGAACCAATAATATAACAGATTACAAGAATTGTGGAAGTCATTTGTTAAAATAAAATATTATAAAGTCGAATATACCTGTACGGAAGAACAGGCATTTATTTTTTCTTCTTAAACATTTCCAGCATTCGGTCAGTCACAACAAATCCACCCACCACATTCAGTGTTCCCAGTATCACCGCTAAAAAGCCCAATCCCAGCGCTATGTAATTGGATGATTCAGCTTTTCCCATTACAATTATGGCACCGATAATAACCACACCATGGATCGCATTGGCGCCACTCATTAATGGTGTATGCAATACACTCGGTACGCGACCAATGACTTCTATACCCAGGAAAATCATCAGCACCACAATGTAAATTGTTTGCTCGTTGATGGCTATAAAATGCAAAAATGTTTCCATATAATTATTGTTTCATAATCAGTTTATCCAATCAATGCTTTCACACGTTCATGCATAACTGCACCATTAAATGTAATACAGCTCCCTTTTACCAGATCATCTTCCCAGTTTAAATTCAGTGCGTTGTCTTTACCCGTTATCAATTGCAAAAAGTTCAGTACGTTTTTTCCATACAACTTACTGGCATCCGAAGGAACAGTGGATGACAATGAGGAATTACCTACAATGGCAACACCATTATGGTAAATGGTATCATTGTTTTTCGTCAGCTCTGTATTACCTCCTGTTGCAGCAGCAATATCAATGATTACTGATCCCTTTCGCATGGCTTCTATCATTTGTGTGGTCACCAGTAAAGGAGCTGCCTTGCCTGGTATTTGCGCTGTCGTTATCACGATATCTGCCTTGGCGATACTCTCCGCTATTTTCTGTTTTTGTTTTTCCATAAACTCCACGGTTTGTTCCACTGCATAACCACCGGCCTTGCTTACATCTGCTGCTCCTTCCACCTCAATAAATTTTCCTCCCAGGCTCATTACCTCCTCTTTAACCGCGGGTCTTGTATCAAACACTTCCACCACAGCACCCAGTCGCCTTGCAGTTGCAATGGCCTGTAACCCCGCTACGCCAGCACCCAGTATTAACACCTTTGCAGGTGGAATGCTTCCTGCTGCTGTCATGAACATGGGAAAATAACGCGGAAACAATCCGGCCGCATACAATACTGCTTTATATCCAGCAATATTGGCCTGGCTGCTCAGTACATCCATACTTTGTGCTCGTGTAGTGCGTGGCAGCATATCCAAACTAAATGATGTAATTCCTTTGGAGGCCCATTCCTTCATTTGAGCGAAAGTATACAACGGTTGATACACGCCTATCAGTATTTTATTAGCTGGAATGTTTAAATCTGAGTTTGGCGTTTGTATACTTAACATAATATCCGCACCACTTGCAATTTCTTCAGGTGATTTTATTTGTGCCCCCGCTTTTGTATAATCTTCATCAGATGCGAAGGCCTTTGTACCGGCGCCGGCCTGTACCCAAACAGTCATTGATTTTTTTGTAAGCATGGATACTGCTTCTGGCAGCAGTGATACACGGGTTTCGGATGTTGGTTCAGTCAAAACTCCTATAATCATAATCGGTTGTTCAGTGGTAAGATAGTAAGATTTTTTTTGTTACCCGCATTTTGTCAATAAACGAATTTGGTTGTGTGTAAGTACCTGGAGGAACGATCCGGGATCGCACTAATAACCTTTTTTCTTTTTTGATAACAGCCATGTCAGCAGATCAGGTTCGGCAAATGCATTGAACCAACTCGTATGTCCCACGCCGGGATACTCCGTATACTTCACATCCGCTTTTAATTGCTGTAATACCTTATAATAGTCCCTCGAATTTTTTACATCTACCGATGGATCATCTGAACCATGAAATATCCATACCGCTGTTTTCCCCGCAATTCTTTTTGCCAGGCTGGTGTTACCGCCTCCACAAATGGGAATGGCCGCTGCAAAAAAACCGGGGTACCTTTCTATCATATCGAATGTGCCAAACCCACCCAGCGACAACCCTGCTACATAGATTCTCTTAGTATCAACTACTTTACCCTTTATTAGATCATCAATTACTTTTTTTGTCAACGCTGAGGGTACAGTAGGTTGTTCTTTAAATGGGAAGGTAAATTGTACATGATTGGAAGCCGAGTCCCATTTTGATTCCAGGAAGTTCCATGTCAATCCTTCCGGGCATTGGGGAAATACAACTATCACCTGGAAAGCCTGTCTGTTTTCCGGCTTGAGGAATAGCGCTGCTCCATGAGTTAATTGTGCTTCATTATCATGGCCACGTTCACCCGAACCATGTAAAAATACCAATAGTGGATATTTCTTTGTTGCATCAAAATTTTCAGGGTACAATATCCTGTACCTGAGCGTATCTGTTCCCTGGACCAGTTCCTTTTTTTCATATAAACTCAATTCCTGCGCTGCAACAATTAAGGTGGCAAATAACAGGCAAAGCAATGCAATTGGTTTCTTCATTGACAAAAATTTAGAACCGTATCGAAAAATATTGTTTTACTTTAAAGGAGTCGCGAAAAAAAACCAGCCCGATAAAAAACAAATCAATAGTGAGCAATACATCCGGATGCGCTTTGATTACTTCCCATGCCATTTCCATTTCTTTGCTCCAGTGTATATCATCAAATACCATCACGGATTCTTTTCCCATGTGCGACAGCAATAATAAAAAATACTCGTGCGTAGGTTCAAAGCGATGGTTGCCATCTATAAATGCAAAATCAATTTTATCCCTGTTGAGTAAAATATCTCCAAGACATTCATCAAACGGCTCATTTACCAGTTCAATATTCTTTAATCCAAGTTTTATAAAATTATTATCGGCAACGGCTGCAATACTGCGATCCCCTTCAATCGTCGTTACCGTTCCCTTTTCATTGGCCATTGACAGGTATGCCGTGGTTATCCCAAGCGATGTTCCTAATTCTATGGTTTGTGCCGGGGCATAATACGTAGCCATTCGATACAATAATTGCCCGTACTTTTTTGGCTTTGTTGCGCGTCTTGCAATAGAACCAACGGTTCTTTCTTTATGATTTCCATCCACTGAACCAGCGCCATGATCTATAATCTCCAACACCCTCGTATCACTTTTTAATGCATGTCTTAATTGTTCAATAGTTGCATAAGCAGGAAATGATTGTTTATCATTTAAAACCTTAGTGATAAATTCAAAAACAAAGGGTGAATGGATACCATGTCCACTGCCATTGGAAGCACCGGCATAATAACGAAGATATTTAATGGCCAATTGGGAAATGGAATACACTTAAGT
>Ga0209069_10000141_pt1 | contig 28161 bp, 25 predicted proteins | sample Str013_2_FD_187202 | JGI IMG/M metagenome (GOLD analysis project Ga0209069, IMG submission 187202) | Freshwater sediment microbial communities in response to fracking from Pennsylvania, USA - Straight Creek_MetaG_SC_2013 (SPAdes) (version 2) | ecosystem: Environmental > Aquatic > Freshwater >...
GCCGATCCCGCCGTCGGTCTGACGCCGCCGACGTTGACTGGGTCGAGCTTCGATGGCTCGCCGGTGACGATCACGCCCGGCGGTTCGCCGAAGTTGGTCCTGTTCGTCGCCCACTGGTGCCCGCATTGCCAGCGCGAGGTCCCCAAGATCGTCGACTGGATCGCGACCGGCGCTGCCCCGAAAGGTCTCGACATCGTCGCCGTGTCGACTGGCGTGAAGAGCAACCAATCGAACTACCCGCCGTCGGCGTGGTTGTCGAAGGTCGGGTTCACCAAGCCCGTGCTGGCCGACAGCGCTAAGCAGGACGCAGCACGTGCGTGGGGCCTGCCCGGCTACCCGTACTTCGTACTGCTCAAGGCTGACGGCACCGTTGCCAAGCGGTTCTCTGGTGAGATCGAGATGGCCGATCTGACGACGTTGATCACCGACGCGCTGGTGACCTGAGGGCGATGACGTAGCTCGTGATGGCGTCACCTGCGGCCAAGCTCAGCTCAGTTGGCGGCCGGCTTCTTCGGCACGGGACAGGACTTCGCGCAACGGCAGGCCGAGCGCCCAAGCCGCGGCGGCGGCGTCGTCGTGCTCGACCTTGACGCGACCGGCGCCGAGCTTGACGCGGATCGGTTGACCGTCGATCTCGACGAGCGCCTCGTCGCGCTGATGGGGCCAACGTTCGACGCGCGTCCCGCGCACGCCCAGTGACCCTGTCTCGCTCGTCAGCACCGTCGCCAACGTCGACGACATCGACGCGTCGCAGAGCACGTGGACGGTGTGGGCCGGCCGACCCTTCTTCATCACGATCGATGTCACCCAGGCGTCGTGCGCACCAGCATCGAGCAGTTGCCCGATGGTGTGGGCGAGCATCTCGCCGGTGGCGTCGTCGACGTTGACCTCGAGCACGACGGCCGGTTGACCAGGCCCGAGCGGTTCGGCCGCCACGGTCTCACCGATGACCACTTGCGTGACGTTGGCGCGCGTCGGCAGATCACGATGGCCGGCGCCGTAGCCGACCGAGCTGACCGTCATTGCCGGCAGCGCGCCGAACCCGGCGGCCAACGCGGCGAGGATCGCCGCGCCCGTCGGTGTCGTCAGCTCGACGGGCAGATCGAGGCCGTAGGTTGGCGCGCCGGCGAGCAGCGCGATCGTTGCTGGCGCAGGCACCGGCAACATGCCGTGGGCGCCATAGGTGATGCCGGTGCCTTGGGCGACGGCACTGGCGCGGATCTCGTCGATGCCCAACGACTCGAGCGCCGCGCAGGTGCCGACGATGTCGACGATGGCATCGATAGAGCCGACCTCGTGCAGCTCGACGGCGTCGGCGGGCATGCCGTGCAGGAGCCCTTCGACGTCGGCGAGACGGCGGAACACGGCGATGGCGCGCTGCGCGACACGGTCGGGAAGATCGGCGTCAGAGATGATCTGCACGATCTCGCCGACGACGCGATGCACGGTCGTGTCGGCCGTTGTCACCGTCGCTCGCGTCGAACGAACACCGCCGCGCTGGACGCGGCTCACATCCAACTCCCAGCCGGTCACCGCCAGCGCGCCGAGCGCTTTGCGGATGGCGTCCTCGTCGGCGCCAGCGTCGAGCAGCGCGCCAAGGGCCATGTCGCCGGCGATGCCGGAGAAGCAGTGGAACCACGCCGCACGAGCCATGAGGTGTCTCGTATAGCCGCGATCCGCACCGCTAGGCCATCGCGGTTGGGTGAAATCTGGCTCGCTCGAAGTCCCTTGTCAGGTTCCTTGTCGTGCGCGCAACGCCCGCGCCACGGCACATGCGGCGCCGAACCCGTTGTCGATGCCGACGACGGTGACGCCGGCCGCGCAGCTGGCGTGCATCGCCAGCAACGCCGTCACACCTTCAAGCGCAGCGCCGTAACCGACGCTCGTCGGTACGGCGACGACGGGCGCGGCGGTGAGCCCGCCAACGACGCTGGCCAAGGCGCCTTCCATGCCGGCGACGACGACAACGACATCAGCAGCGGCGATCTCGTCGACGTGGGGGAGGAGGCGGTGAAGTCCGGCGACGCCGACATCGGTAAGCCGACGCGGTGTGAACCCGTAAGCCCGGAGCGTGATGTCGCACTCGTCGGCGACGGGAAGATCGGCAGTGCCAGCGGTGACGACGAGGACCACATCGGTCCGCGACCGGGCGGCGGAGCGCCACAGGAGCGTGTTTGCCTCGCGCTCGCCGCCGGGGTGGGCGGCGAGCGCGACGCGGGACTGCTCGTCGTCGACGCGGGTCACCAGCACCGGACCCGTTCCGTGGGCGAGGAGCTCGCCAACGATGGCGATGATCTGGTCAGCGGTCTTGCCCGGGCCGTAGACCGCTTCGGGCAGACCTTGTCGCAGCGCCCGATGATGATCGACGCGTGTGTGCCCGAGATCGGCCCACGGCAGCCGAGCGAGGCGTGTCGACGCATCGGATGGGCTGACGCGCCCGGCGGCGACGTCGTCGAGCAAACGGCCCAAGGTCTCGGAGTCCACGTCCCCTAGCATCGCGGCCCGTGCCCGACGAGCCTGCCTCCGACGCCGATGTTGCTTTCAACACCGGGGCTACTTCTGATGCCCCGACCGTCGTCGGGTTCCTCGGCCCGTTGGGGACCTTCACCGAGCAGGCGGTGCGCGGCCAGCCCGACCTGGCGGAGATGCTGTTGGTGCCGATGGTCACGATGCCCGATGTGCTCGACGCCGTGTCGGCCGGCGGCGTCGACCTCGGCTTCGTCGCCATCGAGAACTCGATCGAGGGCACCGTCAACCTCGCCCAGGACGCGCTCGTGTTCGATCACGAGCTGTTGATCCAACGCGAGGTCGTGCTCGACATCGAGCACTGCCTGCTCGTGCGTCCCGGCACGACGTTGGCCGACATCACCGAGGTCCATTCGATCGGTGTCGCCTCGGCGCAGTGCCATGCGTACGTGCGGCGCGAGCTACCGCATGCCGTGCTGCGCGCCGCCAACTCGACGGCCGAAGCCGCCCGCACCGTCGGCGAGTCCGGGTCGAACAAATTGGCCGCGGTGGCGCCCCGTGTCGCCGCGCCGTTGTACGGGCTCGAGGTGCTCGTCGGCGACATCGCCGATCATCCCGGCAACCAGACGCGCTTCGTGCTCGTCGCACGCGATGGCGTGCCCGAGCCGACAGGTCACGACAAGACGTCGATCGTCGTCTACCAGCGAGCCAACGAGCCGGGATCGTTGATCTCGATCTTGCAAGAGTTCGCAGCGCGGCGGATCAACCTGACGAAGTTGGAGAGTCGGCCGACGAAGGCGGGCGGGCTCGGTGACTACTGCTTCGTCATCGACGCCGAAGGTCATGTGATGGACGAGGTGCTCGCCGACGCGCTGCGCGACTTGCACGCCAAGCAAGGCGGCGTGAAGTACCTCGGCTCGTACCCGGCCGCTGGCGCCCACGCCGACAGTGTTCGTGCTCACGCCGACGCGGCCTGGCAACGCGCCGACGACTGGATCGGTGCGCTGCGCTCCCGCGTTCGCCCGTGACGGCTGCTCCTCGGCGCGCTTCGGCGTCAGGATCGACCCCATACGGGCCACTTCTGACGCCAAAGTGAGGTGTCATGGCACCAAGCGGAAGCGCACCGCTTGACCGGGGCGGGCCTGGGCGAGCCGATCGAGGCCACCGTCGACGACGAGCGCGACGACGGGATAGCCGCCCGTCGTCGGGTGATCAGGGCCGAAGACGATCGGTTGGCCGTCAGGCGGGATCTGGATGGCGCCGGCGATCAATGGCTCGGAGCGCAGCTCGGCGATGACGCGCCGCTTCAACGGCTCGCCGGTCAAGCGGATGCCGACGCGGTTGCTCTCGGGTCGCACTGTCCAGCGTGTCGATGTCAGCGCGTCGAAGGCGTGCTCGCACCAATCGAGACGTGGTCCAGCGACGATGGCGACGACGATCGGCTCGTGCGACGCCGGCAGCTCGGCGACTGGCGCGACGTCGACGGTGATCGGTGCAACGTCGCCGTCACCGAGCACGAGGCGCGCTCCAGCTCGTAGCTCCGGCGGGCCGACGCCTCCTAGGACGTCGCACGCCAATGAGCCGAGCACCGGCTCGATCGTCACTCGATCACGGGCATCGTCGCTGTCGATGTCGCGGTCCCTGTCTGTGTCCGTGTCGGTCTCGACGTTGGCGTCGTTGTCGTTGTCGTTGTCGTTGTCATTGTCGTTGTCGTTGTCGTTGTTCGGCATGTCGCCGCCGATGATGCCGCCGCGCACGGCGACGTAGGTGCGCATGCCGACGCGTGGCGCACCGAGTCGCAACGTCGAACCCGCGGCCAGCCCGAATGGCGTCTCGATGCCGAGGCGCGACTGCACGCCGTCCGGCGTGAGCGCGGTGACGGCCGCCGGGCATGGTGCGCCGGAGATGGCGACGACGACATCGCTGATTGCGCGCACCACCAGCCCACCGAACGTCACCTCGATCAAGGCTGCGTGCTCGTTGTTGCCGACGAGTCGGTTGGCCCGCCGCGCCGCTCCTGCGTCCATCGGCCCGGCGCGCGTCACGCCGAGATGCGCCCAACCCGCTCGACCGCCGTCTTGGATCGTTGCCAACGGGCCGGGCGCGATGATCTCGATCGCCGCAAGCTCCACTGCCGTTGGCATCGCGTCGCGTCGCGATGTCTGATCGACGGCAACAGCGCGTGTCGTCGTTGGCACGAAGCGGACGTAGGTGCTGTGACCGAGCAGGTTGGGTGGTTGGCGACGGACGTCCCAGATGCGAGCGTCTGTCGTACCGAGCAGGCGCCAGCCACCCGGCGACGCCGTCGGGTACACGGCGCACCAGTCGTCGGCGATGGCGACGGCGCCGGCCGGGACCCGTGGCCGCGGCGTCGCCAGGCGCGCCATCCGCAACTGGTCCGGCAGTCCGGTGAGGTAGCAGAAACCGGGCGCGAACCCGCAGAACGCGCCGCGATAGATCGCCGCGCTGTGGATGGCGATGACCTCGGCAACGGTGAGCCCGATCGTGGCCGCGACCTCGGCGAGGTCGTTACCGTCGTAGCGGACGCCGATCTCGACGACCGCTTTGTCGTCGATGTCGTCGATGTCGTCGATGTCGTCGGGCGTGTCCGGCGTCGTCGTCGCCTGCTCGACGATCGCTTGCAACCGCTGCGCATCGACAGCCGCGGCAACGGCGAGTGATCGATGGTGGGATCGCACGAGCACGGTGCCGGCGCCGGGCACGAGCTCGGCGATGTCGGCGATGCCGTCAGCACGCAGCGCGTCGAGCAGCGGCGCGACGTCACGTGTCGACGTTGCTTCGATCAGCCACGCGCCGGGACCGTACGGCAGGACGCGCACGCCGTCACGTGAACGGTCGTAGCGCAACGCCAGCGGTGAGCAGCTCGGCGCGGATCCGGCGAGCGAGCGCGACAGCGTGCGGGTTGTCGCCGTGCACGCACAGGCTCTCGACGCGCAGCTCGATCTCGCCATCGATCGTCGAGACCTTGTGCCCCGTTGCGAGCTGCAAGGCCTGCCACACCGCGGCGTCCTCGTCGAGGACGGCGCCGGACTGGCTCCGGGGTACGAGCTGTCCGGTGGACAGGTAGGCGCGATCGGCGAATCCCTCGGTGGCGACGGCGATCCCGGCCCGTGCTGCCGAGCGCAGCACGACTGCGCCCGGTTGGCCGAGCAGCACGAGTGAAGCGTCGAACGAGGCGACGGCATCGACGAGCGCATCGGCCATGGCGTCGTCGTGGAAGCAGCGGTTGTACAGCGCGCCGTGAGCCTTGACGTAGGTGATGTCGGCACTGACAGTCCGAGCGATGGCGCGCAGCGAACCGAGTTGGGCGATGACCTCGACGCGCACCTGCGCCGGGTCGATCTGCAGGTCGCGCCGACCGAAACCTTCGAGGTCGCGCCACGACACGTGCGCACCGATGTGCACGTTGCGACCCGCCGCCTGAGCGCTGACCCGAGCCATCGTCGCCGGGTCGCCAGCGTGGAAGCCACAGGCGACGTTGGCGCTGGTGACGATGTCCAACAGCGCGTCGTCGTCGCCCATCGGCCAGGCGCCAAAGCCCTCGCCGAGATCGGCGTTGAGATCGATGCTTGCCTCGTTCGTGTCCGTGCTCTCAGCCTACGTCGTGCCGATCGGCCCGCCATGGCCGAAGGTCACTACGGTCGCGGCCGGCGTTCCCGTATCGGAATGGTTGCGCGCTCAAGGAAGTTGGATAGCCTGACGACCCAGGGTCCCGCAGTAGGGCTCTGGCCCAGACGAGGAGCTTTCGATGCCGATCACCCGACTGAACCACGCCGTGCTCTACGTCCGTGACGTCGCCCGGACGAAGGAGTTCTACGAGAACGTCCTCGGCTTCTCGACGCTCATCTACATGCCTGGCCAAGCTGCCTTCTTCCGGGCACCTGGTTCGACCAACGATCACGACCTTGGCACGTTCCAGATCGGCTCGGGCGCGGGACCGTCGGCTGCCGGGCGCGCCACGGTCGGGATGTACCACCTCGGTTGGGAGGTCGACACGCTCGGCGAGCTCGCTCGTCTGTCCACGATCCTCAGCGATCGCGGCGCGCTCGTGGGCGCGTCCGATCACGGGACCACCAAGGCGCTGTACGCCCATGATCCCGACGGCCTCGAGTTCGAAGTCTGCTGGCTGCTGCCCGCAGATCGGATCACCGACGAGATCATCGCCGCGCTGAAGGCGGCGCCTACCCGCCCGCTCGACCTCGCCGCCGAGATCGAACGCTTCGGCGCCGATACCCGCGGCGGCGTGGGCGTCTCGATCCCCGTCTGACCGGCAGTTGTCTCACTGGCGGCGGATGACCGGCGCTGTGTGACGATGCCGGTGTGACGACGGCGTACCTGGCGGCTGACGGCTACGAGGCGCAGCTGATCACCGAGCTCGACGCCGCCGGCGTCGTCGTGACCCGCCGTCACGAACGTTTGTTGATCACGGCGGCCGCCGCCGTCGACGTTGCCTGGGCGGCCAACGTCTGGTTCGACCCCGTCGAGATTCCGATCACCTCGATCGGCGACGCCGTACGCGTCTTGCGCGGCCAGCAACGCAACTGGGCGATGTACGCGCCGGCGCACGCCGGCCGCGCCCGGTTGATCGCCGAGCAACTGCCGCACGTGTCGGGCAAACCGCTGGTCTTGGGCGCGCCGGCGCCGAGCGCGCCGCTCGGCTCGTGGACGTTGCTCGATTCGACGACGGTGTTGGCGGCGACGCGCTGTTCGAGCCGATTCGCGAACGGCGAGATCGCGCTCGTCGAAGATCGTGACGGCCCGCCGAGCCGGGCCTACCTCAAGTTGTGGGAAGCGTTGGTGCGCGTCGGACGCTGGCCGCGACGCGGTGAGCAGTGCATCGACCTCGGCGCCAGTCCCGGCGGTTGGACGTGGTTGCTGGCGCAGCTCGGCGCACGAGTCGTCGCTGTCGACAAGGCGCCGCTGGACGAGCGCGTCGCGGCGCTGCCGGGCGTCGAGTGGCTCGACACCAGCGCGTTCGCACTCGACCCGGCGGCGTTCGCCGATGGGACGTGGTTGTTCAGCGATGTGATCGCCTACCCGGAGCGCGTCCTTGCCCTGGTCGAGCGCTGGCGTGCGCATGGTTGCATTCGCAACATCATTTGCACGATCAAGTTCCAAGGCGAGACCGACCACGACGTTGGCCGCCGCTTCGCCGCCATCGACGGCTCGCACGTCTTCCACCTACATCACAATCGCCACGAGCTGACCTTCGCCCTGATCGAGCCGTGAACGCAACGTCTTCCGGTGCCGTGACCGCAAACGTTTGCCTCGTTCCGCCGGCCAGGATCGCCGATCGCGGCGTGCCTCGTCCTCGAAGTAGCCCAACTATTCCTTCGTCCTCGCGCCTTGCGCTCGCCAATACTGACTCGGCGTCGACGAGCCAACGTTCACGGTCGCGGCACTGGCGGCGGTCCGCTCAGTCGAACAACGTCGGGGTGATGGTCACGGGCGCACCTTCGATGGCGAGGATGCGTTGCTTGGTGCCGGCGCCGCCGTTGGCGGAGAACCCACCGATCTTGCCGTGGGCAGCGATGACGCGATGGCAGGGCACGATGATCGCAAACGGGTTGGCGCCGAGCGCCTGACCGACGGCACGTGCCGCGCCCGGTTCACCGAGGCGCTTCGCCACCTCGCCGTAGGTCAGCGTCGCGCCCGGCGCGATCGTGCGAGCGATCTCGTAGACGCGGACGTTGAACGGCGCTAGCCCGGCCGTGTCGAGCTCGACCGACGTCAGATCGACGGGCTCGCCGTCCAGCAACGCAATGATCGAGTTGACGATCGATTGCACGGGCGCTGGCGGCGTGGCCGTCGCCAAAGCGCTTGGCCATCGCCGTTCAGCTCGTCGACTGGTGCGCTGCCGGTCGGCCTCCGGCAACTGCACGCCGACGATGCTGTGCTCCTTCCAGGCGATCGCGCACCAGCCGATGGCGGTGTCGAACAGCGTGTAGCCGTCCGCTTGCGCATGTGCATTGCCCAGCGATCCCATCGCTACCAGTGTGCCCGATCGCCGGTTCATGCGACGCAGAGCCTCGTTGCCCTCGACATCGAGCAAAGTCGTCCACACTGTGCCGTACTCGGCGCAATCGGCATGACGAGTAGCACCGAGCTCATAAGTACGCTCCATTCATGTCGTAGCTGTCCTGATCGAGTCGGCCCGTATGACCGGCCACGAGATCTCGGTGCGAAAGGCGGACGCGTCGTCGACATCGCCGGGACCGATCACGTACCACTCCCGCAGCCGACGAGCACTTCGCCGACCTGGTCGAGCGGAACGTCGAGGGCGCGGAGCCTGACGATGATCGCGGCATCCGCGAGCTGGTCGGCGGTGTAGGACCGATACCCGGTCTGGGCGTCGACGACGGCAGGTACCAAGATCCCATGCTCGTGATAAGCGCGCAACGCCTTGACGACAGCGAGCTGGCCCGCGAGAACATCCCGATTGGAAGCAAGCGATCACTCATCGGTCCTATCGTCCACTCTCCCCCTGCGGGAGAGTCAAGCGCAACGCGTCAGAGCGGCGCCTTCGACGCGCTCGGTAGGGTCACGGCGATGAGCGTGCCTCGCAAGATCTTGATCGACACCGATCCCGGCATCGACGATGCGATGGCGATCTTCTACGCACTGGCGTCGCCCGAGCTGGACGTCGTTGGGCTGACGACTGTCTTCGGCAACGCCGCAACCGAGACGTGCACCGCGAACGCGTTGCGCCTTCTGGAGATCGCCGATCGCACCGACATCGCTGTCGCCCGCGGCGCCGAGCGGCCGTTGGCGATGGCGTTCCGGGGACCGGCCGACTTCGTCCACGGCAAAGACGGCCAAGGTGACGTGTTCTTGCCGCCGCCGTCGACGAGCGCAATCGCCGGTGATGCGGCTCACCTCATCATCGACACGGTGATGGCATCGCCCGGTGAGATCACGCTTGTCCCGATCGGGCCGCTGACCAACATCGCGCTGGCGATGTTGCTCGAACCGCGCTTGACGCAGCACCTTGCCGGAATCGTGCTGATGGGTGGCGCCGCCTTCGTGCCCGGCAACGCCTCACCGGCAGCGGAAGCGAACATCATCAACGATCCCGAGGCGGCCGACATCGTCTTCGGTGCCGATTGCCCGATCGTGATGTGCGGTCTGGACGTGACGGAGAAGACGTTGATGTCTCGCGCTGCGTTGGCGAGGTTGAGCACGGCGCCCAATCAGCGAGCACGGCACATCGCCAAGATCATGCCGTTCTACGCCAACTTCTACCGCGATCGTGCCGGTCTCGACGGCATCTTCGTGCACGACTCGACGGCGATCAGCTACCTCCTCGCGCCGCAGCACTTCACGACGGTGGCACATCCGATTCGCGTCGACACCGCCCATGGTGTCGGTCGCGGCAAGACATGGCCAGCGATGCGCGTCGCCGACCACGAGTCGGCGTGGCGCGGTCGCCGGGACGTGACGATCTGCGTCGGCGTCGATGCCGATGCCGTCGTCGCCCTCGAGCTCGATCGGTTGACATCGACGTAGCCGGCCGTTCGCCTTTCGCCGCTACTGCTCGGCCGAGGTGCGAGATCGGGGTGTGTCGCTGACCGCGTCGAGCAGCGCGACGTCACTTGATGCGAGTGGCGTATCGAGCCCATCGAGCACGTCGTTGAGTTGCCGAGGGCTGTTCGCGCCGACGATCGGCGCGCTCACCGACGGCTTGGCCCGCAGCCAGTTGATAGCTACCTGGGCCGGCGTCATCGCCGTTCGATCGGCGACGGCGACGACGGCTTCGATGATGTCCCAGTTCTTGTCGGTGAACCGGTTCTCGGCGTTCTCCTCGGCCCGCACGCTGTCCGGCAGCGCATGACCGCGACGGTACTTACCGGTCAGCATCCCGCCGGCGAGCGGGCTGTAGGGGAGGACGCCGATCCGGTAGTGCGCGCAGACCTGAGCGAGCTCGGTCTCGAAGTCGCCTCGGATCGGGTCGAGCAAGCTGTACTCGGGTTGCAGGCTGATGAACGATTCGAACCCGTTCGCGTCCGCGGCCCACAGCGCCTGCATCAACCTCCAGGCGCTGAAGTTGGAGCAACCGAGGTAGCGAACCTTGCCTTGCCGGACGAGATCGGTGAATGCCGACAGCGTTTCCTCGATCGGCACGACAGGGTCGATGAAGTGCGCTTGATAGAGGTCGATGTGATCGACGCCGAGCCGGCGCAAGCTGTCGTCACAGGCCCGTGTCACCCATCGTCGCGACAGACCTTCTCGTTGGCGGAACGTGCCCCGATGGTCGGAGAACTGCTCGCCCATCGCCGCTCTGACCTTGGTGGCGATGACGAGATCGTCTCGGTTCCCTCGTGAGCGCATCCAACGACCGATGATCTCCTCGGAGACACCGCCCGCGTTCGCAGGTCCGCCCATCGCCGCCGACCATGAGCTGTAGCAATCGGCGGTATCGAGGAAGTTCCCGCCAACGGCGGCGTAGGCGTCCATCACGGCGAACGACGCCGCTTCGTCGATCGACCAGCCGAACTGCATCGTCCCGAGGCCGACTCGATGCACGAACAACCCGCTCGCGCCGACCTGGACGTACGGCTCGGTGCTCGTTGCTCCGAAGCTCATCGGCCGGTCCTCCCCGCTTGCGCCGTGCGGTAGAAGTCGATCTTGTGGTCGATGAGCTCGAGGGCGCGTCGCAGTTCAGCCATCTGCTCTTCGACGGACGCTCGATGATCGAGCAGCAGTCGCAGGCGTTCTGGTTCGGTGTGGTCCCCTTGCTCACCGAGATCGCAGTAGTGCCGCAGTTGTTCGATCGTCATCCCAGTGGCCCGCAGGCAACGCAGCACCTCGACCCACAGCACGTCGTCCTCGCGGTAGCGACGATGTCCGCTGTTGGCGCGCGGGACGTTTACGAGCAGGTTCTCGCGCTCGTAGTAGCGCAGGGTGTCGATCGACACGCCGGTTCGCTCGGCCATCTCTGCCGGTGTCAGCAAGTCGATATCGGTGATGTGCTTCGATGCCATGTCGAAAGCGTTTCACCTAGAGCGCACTCCAGGTCAAGAGCAAACGGGCTTCCCTCGGCTCGACGTGTCTGTTGGGCAGCCGCGGCAGCAGTCGCCGCGAAACGCATCGGTCGAGCCGTCACCACCACGACGAACCGGGACCACCCTTGAACGGGCCGACGACATCGGGTGTCCACCACCCGCCATAGAAGCTGCCGGGGTTCGGCTGCACCTGGTCGTCACCGACCCAGCACTCGTCGAGCTTGCTGGCGTAGAACGCTAGGTGGCCACGGATCGATGCGAACGGCGCAGTCGGGTCTACATAGCTCCAGGCGACGTCGGCCACCGCCGGCTGTCCGGGCACGACGAGCGTCCAGTACGTCGCGACGCCCTTCCACTCGCACACCGATCGTCCCGACGATGGGACGAACCAGTCAGTGTGGACGTCGCTCGCCGGAAGGTAGTAGGCCGGGAGCTGGCTCGTCTCGCAGACCCTTGACGCGGCCACGGTGTCAGCGATGATCTCGCCGCGGTGGACGACGCGGACGCGCTTCGACATCGGCCTGATCGCCGGTGGTCGCGGGTAGTCCCACACGCTCTCCTGGCCCGGGCCAGGCGGGATCGGGCGCGGCTGACGCATCGGCGCGATCTTGCCGGGTCTCGCCAACGCGTGCGTGATCGTGCCGGTTCAACGAGCGCGGGCGACAGGGGCGACGCGCCCGGGTCAGCTGGCCGCAGCGGCAGCTGTGCCGGGGCTCACCGCGATCGCAGCGGGGGCGTCGGCGACGTCGAGGCTGGCGCGGAACTCGGCCATCGTCCGTTCCGGGCCGTAGTGCCGTCGCATCCACCGGTACAGCAGGAAGTTGGCGGACCGAACCAGGTTTGCAGGCTCCCCGTGTCGATGACTTGACTGGCCTTGCCGAGGATGTGCGACAGCGCCGGTACGCCAGCGAGGTTGCACAACCTTCGGTAGAGCCATGTCAGACCCCTCTCGAACCGACTCGCCGAGGCGTGGCTACGGGCAGTCACACTCGCGAACCGTGCCTATCCAGATCGCTCTTGCGATGGCTAGATACAGACTCGCCGTCTACCGGATCATTCGGGCGAACGCAGGTACGCCTCGGTCAGCCAGGCGCGCAGCTCGTCATCGAAGTCATCGGGATGGCGCAGGTTGGCGATGTGGAAGAAGCCGCTGCCGTAGGCGATCACCTTGCGAGTGATCGTGCGATGGCGAACGGTGCGCGACAACGTGAACGAGAGCGCTACCCAGTCGCGCATCGGACGCAGCTCGGCGAAGCTGCGCGACCGCTTGAGGAAGATGCCGACCGACACCGGTTCGATGTGGACGGGACCGACGTTGGCGAGGTGCGCGATCACGGTGTCGAAGACCGGACGTTCGTGCGCCGGTCCGGTCGAGAAGTACTCCTCCAACGACATCGCCGCCGCGCACTCATGCGATTGCTTGGCGCGACCGAACTGGCGGCGGCAAGCGGGGCATGTCCACGACGGCATGGGTCCAATCATCGCTCACCCCTAGCGGCGATCGATGTCCGCCCGCGCTCGCGCTAGCGTGCGATCGCACGACGTGGCGTGCGCGTCGTGAGTCGCAACGAGGGGCTTGATGCTGTCGCCGTACCGCGTGCTTGATCTGACCGACGATCGTGGGCAGCTCGCCGGATTGATCCTCGCCTACCTCGGCGCCGAGGTCATCGCCATCGAGCCACCGGGTGGTTCGATGAGCCGTCATCGCGGTCCGTTCGCCGGCGACGTGATCGATCCCGATCGCAGCCTGACCCACTGGGCCTACAACCGTGGCAAGCGCTCAGTCGTGCTCGACCTCGCCGGCTCGGCCGACGACCGCGCTGCGCTCACTCGTCTCGCCGCCGGTGCCGACGTGCTGATCGAGACCGGCGCGCCGGGCGAGCTCGCCGCGCTCGGTCTCGGCTACGACGCGCTGTCCGCCGCCAACCCGGCGCTCATCTACGCCTCGATCACGCCGTTCGGGCAGGACGGGCCGCGTGCTCACTGGGCGGCGACCGACCTGACGGTGTGGGCGTCGGCGGGACCGATGGTGATCACCGGCGACGACGACCGCGCCCCGCTGCGCCCGGGCATCCCTCAGGCGTTCGTGCACGGCGCGGCCGAGGCGGCCGGTGCCATCACCGCCGCGCTCTACGAGCGAGGCCGATCGGGGCTCGGTCAGCACATCGACGTTTCCGCGCAGCAGTCCTCGGCGCAGGCGACGCAGTCCTACATCTTGTCGACGCTCAACAACACGACGCCGCTCGAGCGCGGCGCCGGGATCGTCAAGGCCGGGCCGCTGGTGATCCAGTTGCTGTGGCCGTGCGATGACGGTCACGTCTCGATCACGTTCCTGTTCGGCACGGCGATCGGCCCAGCGACGGCGCGGTTGGTGCAGTGGATGTGGGAGTGCGGCTACTGCGACGAGGCGACACGCGACAAGGACTGGTTGGCGTACGGCGAGTTGCTGGCGACGGGCGCGGAGCCGATGTCGGAGTACGAGCGCGTCAAGAAGGTCGTTGGCGCGTTCTGCGCCGACCGGACCAAGGGCGAGCTCCTCGCCGGCGCCCAGGAGCGGCGTTTGCTGATCGCGCCGGTGCTGATGATCGACGACGTCGTCCACTCCGAGCAGTTCGCCGATCGTGACTACTGGGTCGACGTCGACGGACTGCGCTACCCGGGCGCGTTCGCCAAGCTGTCGGCGACGCCGCTCGTCGCGCCGTCGGCGCCGCCGGCGCTGGGTGCCGAGACCACCGCCGTGCTCGCCGAGCCCGCTCGTGCGCCGTCTGTCGACACGTCGCTCACCGCGGCGTCGCTTGCCGCCGCGTCGCTCGCGGCGACGGCCCGACCGACGGCGCGCCCGCTGGAGGGTGTCAAGGTGCTTGATCTGATGTGGGTGATGGCCGGTCCGGCGAGCACTCGGGTGATCACCGATCTGGGGGCGACGGTCGTGCGCGTCGAGTCAAGCCACCGCATCGAGACGGCGCGCACGCTGACACCGTTCAAGGACGGCGTCATCGCCATCGAATCGTCGGCGCTGTTCGCCAACATGAACGCCGGCAAGCTCGGCATGACGCTCGATCTGACCAAGCCCGAGGCGCGCGACGTCGTGCTCGATCTCGTCCGTTGGGCCGACGTCGTCACCGAGAGCTTCTCGCCGAAGGCGATGCGCGGCTGGGGTCTCGACTACGCCGCGCTGCGCGCCGTGAACCCGAAGATCATCATGGTCTCCAGCTGCCTGTTCGGCCAGAGCGGACCGCTCTCGCTGTTCGCCGGCTACGGGACGATGGCATCGGCGATGTCGGGGTTCTTCGGGATCACCGGCTGGCCCGATCGCTCGCCGTGCGGACCGGCCGGCGCCTACACCGACTACATCTCGCCCCGCTTCATGACGGCGACGCTGATCGCCGCGCTTGACCATCGTCGGCGCACCGGGCAGGGTCAGTACATCGACTTCGCTCAGGCCGAGGCGTCGATGCACGCACTGGCGCCGGCGATCCTCGAGTACACGATCAACAAGCGCGTCTGGCAACGCGCCGGCAACGACGACTCCGTGTACGCGCCGCACGGCGTGTTCCGTTCCGCGGGCGATGACCGTTGGGTGGCGATCGCCTGCACGAACGATGTGCAGCGCGACGCGCTGGCCGGCGTTGTCGGTGGCCTTGACGATGCATCCATCGGTGTGTGGACGGCGACACGATCGCCGGACGAGGCGACTGACGCGCTTCAGGCAGTCGGTGTCCCGTCGTACGGCGTGCAGAACAGCCCGCATGCCTCCGTCGATCCGCAGTTCCTGCATCGCCGCCACTTCGCCACACTGCCGCACCCGGCTGTCGGCGAGATCACGATCGAGGGCCCGCGCTTTCGCCTCTCACGCACGCCGCTGGCGGCGACTGCGCCAGGCCCAACGATGGGTCAGCACACCTACAACGTGCTGACCGACATCCTCGGCTACGACGAAGACCGCTTCGTCGAACTGCTCACGAGCGGCGCCATCGAGTAGCCGCGACTGTCATACCCTGACGTCGCCGTCGTTCGCCCATCGTTCGTCCGACGGGCGACGGCAACAAATCTACCGAGGGTAGATTTGAGCCGCGAAGATCGGTACGATCGGCGCCAGGTGTGCAGTCGACAGTGGGGAGCGATGCGATGACGATGATCGACAAGGTGGCTGACCGATGAAATTCGGATTGGCGTTCGCCAGCTCGATCGGGATCGAGGGCGACGTCGCGCTCGACATCTGTCGGCGCGCCGAAGCCGTCGGCTTCGAGTCGGTGTGGGGCGGCGAGCACGTCATCCTGCCGACGTCGATCGAGTCGCGCTACCCGTACTCGGCCGATGGCAAGATCCCGGCCGAGCCGGACACACCGATCCCCGATCCGTTGATCTGGTTGGCGTTCGTCGCTGCCTGCGCGCCGACGTTGCGCTTGGGCACGTGCATCTTGATCGTGCCGCAGCGCAACCCAATCGTGTTGGCCAAGGAGCTGGCGACGCTGGACCGCTTGTCCGGTGGCCGCGTCGAGCTCGGCCTCGGTGTCGGCTGGTTGCGCGAGGAGTTCGACGCTCTGGGCGTGCCGTGGGATCGGCGCGGTGCCCGCAACGACGAGTACGTGGCGGCGATGCGCGCCTTGTGGGCCGGTCCGCATGCCGAGTTCCACGGCGAGTTCGTCGACTTCGCGCCGGTGACGTGCAGCCCGAGACCCGTGCAGACGTCGATCCCGATCCTCGTCGGTGGGGACACAACCGCGGCGATCAACCGTGCCGTGAGGTTGGCCGACGGCTACTTCCCGGGCGAGGGAAACGCCGAGCGTCTCGGCGCATTGATCACGACGTTGCGCCAGGCCGCCGAGGCGCACGGCCGCGATCCCGACTCGATCGAGGTCAACGCGATGTTCGGCGCGCAGATGGCCGACCCGGTCGCCGGTGCCGAACAGCTCGCCGCGCTCGGCGTCGGGCGAGCGATGATCCCGGCCTTCTTCTTCGCCGGCCCCGGTGGCCTCGACCGGCTGAGCGAGTTCGGCGAGCGCGTCGTCGCCCAGCACGCGTAGTTAGCCGTCGTGTCGACCGTCAGTCGCGGATCTTGGCGTCCATGTTCTCGTGGTAGTGGGCGATCTTGCACTCACGCTCGGACAGGATGTGTTGCGTGTAGCCGTGTGAGCGCTTCGTTCGAGCGAGTTGGTCGTAGATGGCGATGTCTTCGGCGACGACGCCTTTCAACACTTCCCAGTGCGCCATCGTCCGGTCGTAGTAGGCGGCGTACTCGGGATCGTTGCGATCGCCGGGGTAGATGAGCTGCCAGCACAAGAACTTCGTGCGGTCGACGTCGATCGGGATCGGGTTGAAGACCTGGACGTGCTCGGGGTTGCAGTTGAACACCGTGTTGGGGAACACGACGTAGTGGCAGATGGCGTAGCGATGGTGGTCCCAGTCTTCGGCGAGCTTGTCGAGCGTCGCCGGGCGGGGCACGAAGCACATGTAGTTGTCACCGATGATGTGGAATGACGTCTCACGGGTCGACTTCGTGAAGTCGGCAGGGACGTGGTGGAGCTGGGTGACGTGGTACACCTCGTTGAAGCCATCGACGATCGCCTTGTAGCTGACCGGGACGTCCCACTCGATCACTTCGTGAAGGACCATGTCTTCCATCTTGAAGCGGCCGAGGTCGCTGGTGATCTCGGGACCGATGGCACCGGCGAGCGGCGGCGCGTGATCGGGGCCGGCAAGGTTGATCCAGATCCAACCTCCCCACTCGTCGACGGCGACCGCAGGCGCCCTGACATCGCGCAGGTGTTCGTCGGAGAAGTCTTCGCGCTCGGGCACGCCGACGAGCTTGCCCGTCGTGTCGTACACCCAGCCGTGGTACGGGCACGTGAAGCGGCGCGCTCCGCAACCGGTCATCGGTCCGACCATCGCTGCGCCGCGGTGCTGGCAGACGTTGTGGAACGCAGCGAGCGAGCCATCAGGCTGGCGGGTCACGATGACCGTCTCGCCGTGGCCTTCGAACGTGATCCAGTCGCCCGGCTGGCCAGCCTGCTCGCTGCGCCCGGCCAGGATCCAGTGCTTGCTGAGGACCCTCTCGCGCTCCAGCTCGAAGCGGACCGGATCGGTGTACGGGTCGCGCGACATGATGCTCGGGCCGTAGTCGGGGATCTGGCGGACGGCGGGGCCGAGGCGGACGGGGACATCGCCTCGAGTTGGAACGTGGACCATCGGGAGCTCCTCGTTGGCGCGCCGCTCTGCGGCGGCGCGATGCGGCACCAAACAAGTGTTATGTAACAGATGTTGTACTGTCTCGTCAATGCCAAGAGCGGTCGACGTCGACGAACGCCGCATCGAGCTGGCAGCGGCGGCGGCCCGTGTCATCGCCCGCGCCGGCTTGGGTGGGGCAACGATGCGCGAAGTCGCCGCCGAGGCGGGCTGGACGACGGGAGCGCTGACGCACTACTTCGCCGACAAGCGCGAGCTGTTGCAGTTCACGTTGGAGATGTCGTTGGAGGGTCGGCGGGCGCAGGGCATCGGCCGGCGGGAGTTGCCACCCGACGCCGCGCTGCGCGCCGCGCTGGTCGCCGCCCTGCCGTTCGACGAGCAGGCTCGCTTGCACTGGATCGTCACTGTCGCGTTCTGCGCCCACGCCGTCGGTGACGCCGAGCTTGCCGAGATCCAGCGCGACGCCTACCGGGCCTATCGAGACGACATCGCTCAGCTCGTGGCACGCGCCCGTCGCGCTCGAGGTGCTGGTGCGAAGCGCGAGGCGGAGAGGCTCATCGCGCTCGCCGACGGCGTCGCGTTGCAGGCCTTGTTCGATCCCGAGTCGTGGCCGGAGGCGCGCCAGCTTGCCGTCATCGACGACGCGCTCGATGCTCGCTCCTTAGGCTGAACCGTAGAGGCCGGGTAGGTCGACGAGCACAAGGTCTGACCGGTGATAGCGAGGTCTACTTGGACGAAGTCAGGTCCGCTATGTGCCTAGAGGACCTCGGACCCCGTCAGGCCATGCCTTGGATCGGCTGCGGCGTGTACGGCGCTTCGAGGGCGCGGATCTCGTCGGCGGTGAGCGCCAGCTCGACCGAGGCCACGGCGTCGTCGAGCTGCGCCATCTTGGTCACACCGACGATCGGCGCGCTGACGGTCGGGTGCTTGGCGACCCATGCCAGCGCGACTTGTGCTCGTGACACGCCGCGCTCTTTCGCGATGATCGCGACGGCGTCGACGATCTCGCGGTTAGCGGTGCCGTACAGCGTCTTGCCGAACTGGTCGGTCTCGCTGCGGTTCGTGGTCTCGTCCCAATCACGCGTCACGCGGCCGCGCGCCAGCGGGCTCCACGGGATCACGCCGACACCTTGGTCGGCGCACAGCGGCAGCATCTCGCGCTCCTCTTCGCGGTACAGCAGGTTGTAGTGGTTCTGCATCGTCACGAACTTCGTCCAGCCGTTGCGCTCGGCGACGTGCTGCGCCTTGGCGAACTGCCATGCCCACATCGATGACGCGCCGATGTAACGAGCCTTGCCCGCCTTCACCACGTCGTGCAGCGCTTCCATCGTCTCTTCGATCGGCGTGCGATCGTCCCACCGGTGCGTCTGGTAGAGGTCGACGTAGTCCGTGCCCAATCGACGCAAGCTGGCATCGATCTCGCTCATGATCGCCTTGCGCGACAAGCCGCGGCCGTTGGGTCCCTTGCGCATCTGGCCGTGGACCTTGGTGGCGAGCACGATCTCGTCGCGTTGGCCGAAGTCGGCGAGGGCGCGACCAACTATCTCCTCGCTCGTGCCGTCGGAGTAGACGTTGGCGGTGTCGAAGAAGTTGATCCCCGCATCGATCGCCTGTTTGATGAATGGACGGCTGGCGTCTTCGTCGAGCGTCCACTCGTGGGCGCCGCGATTGGGCAGGCCGTAGCTCATGCAGCCGAGGCAGATCGGCGACACATCGAGTCCAGTTGATCCAAGCTTGCGATACTTCATGGTCGGTACTCTACGTACCGGTCGGCGACCGGCCCGCCCTCGCCGCCATGGCGCCATCGCATCGAGCACTGCGGTGTGATCGCCGAACGGTTGCTCGACGACGTGAGTCGTGTCGATCGCGACGCCATCGGCTCGACCGGCGTCGGCGCGACGATCATCGGCGGCGCGATTCGCGACGACTGGATCGGCCTCGATACCGACCGGCCCGAGTGACGCCAAGCCTCGGCGTGGCGTGCCACGCCGAGGCCCAACGCGGGCCTGATCGGCTTCCACTCGGGCCGCTGATGGTCGCTTACAACGCGGGCGGGTATGCGCAGCAGACCGTCAGAACGCGTTCAGGCAGGGACTGGTCTTGACGCGCACGAGGTAGTCGCGGGGAAACGTGACCCAACCGTGAAAGCCTGCGGGCGTATCGATGCGCTGGCGCGCGCCGATGTGGTCGGGGGTGTTCCCGTGGGAACCAAAGTTGACGAAGAACACGTCGCGGGGATGGATGGATGGACCGCGAGCGCTGCCGCGGGGATTGATGTACGTCGCGACGTTGTTGGCGCGGCCATTGGTGACGACGTACTGGTAGAGGCATGCCCGTTCGGGGACCGCAGCATCGGCACGGTTCGCGCCGCCAGCGAAACACGCCGCCGCCAGGACGACGGTGGCTGCGATTGCTCTCGATGACATCTGCATTGATGGCTCCTCGCTGCTTCGACGGCTGACGCGGAGTGCGCCAGCACGCTCCTCTGTCTGTCGGTGAGCACGACGATGCGCTCACCGACGGCTACGGATCACGAGGCATGACCGGTTCAAACGGAAACCGGGTACGTCGTGTCACAACGTCCCTTGGGCTGCCGGCCCGTTCCCTAGCTCGCGACGCGTGCGATGCTGACGACCGAGGAGGTCAGCGTCGATGACCGGCTTGCAACGACCGGAGCTCGCGCCGGTCGAGCGCATCTGGGTACCGGGGCGGCGGCTGCTCACCGTCGGGCTCGTGGCGACGGTGACGTTGTTCGCCTCCGAGGCCTTGGCGTTGGCGACGATCATGCCAAAGGTCGCCGACGATCTTGGTCGCGGTGGTTACGGGCCGTCGTTCAGCGCCTTCTTCCTCGGCAACGTGATGGGCACGCTCGTCGGTGGTCGAGCGGCAGATCGCTTCGGTCCGTCCCGACCGTTCGTCATTGCCGCCGCGCTGTTCGCCGCCGGCTTGGTCGTCGGTGGCAGCGCGCATCACATCGCCGTCCTCATCGCCGGACGCGCACTGCAGGGCATCGGTGCTGGCGCGATCACGCCGATCGAGTTCGCCGTGATCGGGCGTGCCTACCCCGAAGCGATTCGTGCTCGGACGTTCGCCATCACCTCGACAGCATGGGTCGTGCCTGGACTGTTCGGCCCTGCGCTCGCCGGTGTCGTCGCTGAAGCGTTCGGTTGGCGATGGGTGTTCCTCGGACTGTTGCCCCTCGTCGTGATCGCGCTTGGCATTACCTGGCCCGGGATCAGGCCGTTGGTGGCACCGATCGGTGCCGCCACTGACCTGGCGGCGTGGCCGGCGTTGGTGCTGGCGGCAAGTGCCGGACTCATGCTCGGTGCGTTGACAGCGAGCCCGTGGTGGATCCCGTTACCGATGGCGCTCGTCGGCGCGGCGATGTTCGCACGCGCCAGCCGGCGCTTCGTGCCTGCCGGCGTGCTGCGGTTGCGACGTGGCCTACCGGCGACCGTCGTCGCCCGCCTGATGCTCACCTTCGCTTTCGTCACCGCCGACGCGTTCTTGCCGTTCGCGGTGACCGAGATCAGACATCGCTCGGTGCTGATGGCGTCGTTGGTGGTGACGGCACCGACGCTGTCGTGGACGGCCGGCGCGTGGTTGGCCGAACGCGTCATCAACACCAAAGGCGCGCCGTGGTTGGTGCGGCGCGGCTTCGCCGTCCTTGCCGTCGGGCTCGTCACCGAGTTGTCATTGCTCGCTGTGCGCATCCCGCTCGCCGTCGGCATCGGTGGCTCGGTCATCGCCGGGCTCGGCATCGGACTCGCCTTCTCGCCGTTGTCCGTGCATGTCCTCGCCGGTGCCGATGCCGGTCGTGAAGGGCGAGACAGCGCCGCGCTCTCGTTGTTCGACGGTCTCGGCTTTGCTATCGGACCTGCCGTTGCCGGCGCGTTCGTGAACCGCAGCGGCTGGTCGCCGGCACTCGCCCTTACCGCGAGCTGGTCGATCGCCGGCGCCGTCGCCGTAGGCGGCGCGGCCCTCGCATCTCGGCTTGCCGCAGGGACCGAGATCGCAAATCGTTGAACCGGCAGGTGGCGCCCTTACGTATCTTGCTGGTGTCGAGGTGATCTCGTACTGAGAGATCGCCAAGGAGGTACCGACCGGTGGCTCTTCGTCAGTTGGTCGCCCGACCCCGCTTGGTCGAGCTGTTGGGGGCGCGATGGCGCCAGCGCGCCGTGATCGTTGTCGCCGGTCCGGGCTTCGGCAAGTCCGTGCTCCTCGCTCAGGCGATGGCGGAGAACGCGCTCGCACCCCGAGGCATCGACATCCTCATCGAGTGCACCGCCGCCGATAGTTGCTCCAGCAACTTCCTGGCGCACCTTGCCAACGCCGCAGCGTCTTCACAGACGTCGCTCGCCGGGTTCCTCGGCGAGCTGAGCGACCGAGCAACGTCAGACGTGTGCCTCATGATCGACGACGTCGATCACGTATGCGCCGACGAGCGAGGTGCGCGGCTGTTGGCCGACTTGGTCAACACCGCACCAACGTCGGTCCACTTCGTGCTCGCTGGTCGCGCCCGGTTGCGCGGCTTGGCTCAGGCGCGCGCTGCAGGATCAGTGATCGAAGTCGGCGAGGAGCAGCTTGTGTTCTCTGACGCCGAGATAGTCGCGCTGGCCGCGCTCCATGGCGTCGACCCGCGAGGAGCAGGATCGATGGGCGGCTGGCCGGCAGCCGCGTCGTTGGCCGCGTCGTGTGGGACGCGCAGCGCGACGGAGTACATCGTGGAGTCGGTGATCGATGATCTCGATATCGGCGAGCGCACGTGTCTGGCGGTTGCAGCTGCGGTCGGTCGCGGTGACGTCGATCTGCTCCGTTGCGCCGTCGGCGCATCGGTTGTCGAGCCTGCCTCGCTGTTGGCCAGGCTTCCGCTCGTGCGCCTGACCGAGGCGGGCGAGTTCGATGTTCACGAGTTGTGGCAAACCGTCGTCGCCGACGTTGTCGCTGACGTCGAGTTGCGCCCGGCCATGGCCCGGGCGATCGACGCGCTCGTCGCTCGAGCGGAGTTCGACCGCGCATTCGGCCTGTGTGCGATGCGCCAAGACTGGTCTCATGCCGCGGTCGTCGTCGCCGCGTGCTGCACGCATGGTCACGCGCCAGTCCTCCCGCCGATGCTGGCGCGTTGGCTCGACGCGCTGCCGGCCGAGCGCCACGACGAACCAGAGGGTCTGCTGCTGCGCGGCTTGATGGCGCGCGTCACCGACCCGTTCGGGCAGACGACCGCCGATCTGCTCGAACGTGCGATGCTCGCCCATCGGGCCATCGGTTGCGCGGCGGGCGAGATCGCCGCCGGGGTCGCACTGCTCGTCATCCTGCGCAGCCAGGGTCGGTTCGAGGCCTGGCCGGCGTTCCTTGCCCGCGCCGCCGAACTGGAGGCGGCCGGTCATGTCGAGGCCGCTGGCCCGGCTGCAGTCGGGCGAGCCTTGCTGGCCGAGAGCGTCGGCGACGACGCGCGGATGATCGTCGAGCTGAGTGCCATCCCCGCCGGATCGCTGAGCCGGGACTGGCAAGTCGTCGCCACTTTTAGACTCGTGATGGGCCATCTCGTCTTGGGCGATGAGCACGAGATGCTCGCGGCTGCGGCGCACTGCACACAGTTGGCGGGCGAGGCCCGGGATCGCCATGCGCTGGCCATGGCCGAGTGGTTCGCAGGCAAGCCTCGTGCGGCGCTGACCTCATGCGAAGCGATCGCAGCCGACGGCCACGACACGCAAGTCTCGGCGGTCCTGTTCAGTTCGTTCGCGGCTGTCGTCATGGCCCACGCCGGTCGGATCGACGAGGCCAGCCGCGAGTTGGCGCTCGTCGAGCGCGGCTCGTCGGGAACGTTGGGGATCTTGATGCGCGGCGCGTTGCTCTCGGCACGGGCGACGATCGCTGTAGCAAGAGGTGACGACACCGAAGCGCGCCGGATCATCGACGATGGTCTCGATGGCGCGTCCTTGGCCGACCCGATCACGTGGCGGATGGCGGCGCGATTCCTACCCCTCGCGTACGTGCTCGTGCCTTCGATCCGTGCTGAGCTTGACGCGCGAGCGCTCGGTCCCTTGCACCGCCGCCGTCTTGACGTCGCCCGAGCCGTCGTCTGGGCGCAGTCGGGCGGCACGACGTCGTGCGACGCGCCGGCCAGTGTGTGCGCAGACGCAGTGGCGACGACGGTGCCGTTGCCATGGGCGATGGTCTTGGCCAGCACGCTGACCGCCCGCGGCAACTCGCAAGGCCGCAAGATCGCCGAGCACCTGTTCGGCTTGTACGGCGAGCCGGCGAGAGATGCGTTGCGCGCCACGACACGACACCCAACCCGCCGGACCGCGGACGGCGCCCGCAAGCTCCTCGCCTCAGTCGTTTTCGCACCCCGACGAACCGTGCGGCTCAACGTGCTCGGACCGGTCGAGCTGCTCGTAGGCGGCATGCAGTCTGTCGACGCGCACTGGGGCCGGGAACGGGTGCGCTCGCTGCTCATCTACCTCACCGTCAACGGCCGAGCGCATCGCGAGCAGATCCTCGATGCGCTGTGGCCGCACCTCGACCCCGTTGCCGCCGATCGCAACCTGCGCGTCACGTTGACGTACCTCCACCAGGTTCTCGAACCCGATCGCCGCAGCGGCGAAGCGCCGTTCTTCGTCCGTCAGGACTGTTCGACGCTGACCCTTGTTGGCGGGCCGCACTTCTCGTTCGACGCCGGGGAGTTCGACGCGCTGTTCGAACGCGCCGACGACGCCGATCGGCGCGGGCTACCCAGCGTGGCACTGGAGCTCTTCGAAGAGGCGCTCGCGTTGTGGCGCGGGCCGTGCTTGCGTGAGGTCGTCTACGAGGAGTGGGCGCAGTCGATGTGCACGGGGCTCACCGCTCGATTCGTCACCGCCTCAGTACGAGCCGCGGAGCTGAGCCTCGCTGCGGGCAGCACTGGCATCGCCCGCACGTATGCGGCGCGCGCGCTGGCCGCGGACGAGTGGTGCGAGCGTGCCCATCGCGTCCTGATCGCGGCGGCGCTCGCCAACGGCGACCGCAGTGGCGCGCGTCATGCGCTCGTTCACTGCGACGCGATGCTCGCCAGTCTCGGCATCGAAGCGGATCCCGAAACCGAAGCGCTCCGCCGCCAGCTGCTGGGCCTGCCCGGACCAGCCTCGCGCAGAGCGAGGTCCGGACCGTTCGGGTCGCAGCCGACGACGGAGCACGAGCACGCCATCGCCTGACGTCGTTACGTGACGGTGAACGATGTCGTTCCGTTCTTGCCGCGCTCGCCGGCAGGGAACAGGAAGTTCTGGTCCGTTTCGGCATGCGGATGGCACTGGATCGTGACCTCGGGACCAGCGTGTCCCGGCGCTACGACCACCAGGTTCTGCACCTCGATGAGGCCGGGCACGTCCAGCGTGTTGTCGGGCGGGAAGAGCACCATCTCGGTGAACGGATCGCCTGGCTTGAGGAGAGCCGAGCTGTCGCTGGTGCCCTCCCGCGCGATCGCTACTGCGGTGGCGGGAGCGAGGAACTTGGCGCCGATGTCGTTGCCGGCCGAGTCCTTCTTGAAGGTGAGATGCAACCTGACGTTGGTCAGCGCTACACCGTCGGGTTCGCCGGTGTTGAGGACCAAGACGTCGAACGTTCCGTGCTCGTTCGGGTTCATCGTCCCGCCGGGGTCGGAGGGTCGAACCGTCGTCACCGTGACCGGCACCGACGAGTTCAGGTAGTCCTCGACGGCGGTGCGGATGTCGCGAAGCTTGATTGGGTTCACTGGAAGTCTCCTTGTGTGTGGCGGGAAGTGCCCGCAGCGACACGTTGACGAGGGCGTGCTAGCCGAGCGCTAGCGAGAGGATCGACACCCGCCGGCTGGTCGACATGTCGCCTGCGCCTCGCTCGCTAGCGGGCCGCTAACGCGCCGTCGGCACCCTCACATCGTCACTACCCGTCCAACGTGGCGGGCCGATGCGCAAGGAGCAGACCGTGAGCGCCACATCGGATCAGGTAGTCATCACTGGTGCCGGACTAGCCGGCCTCGTCACCGCCTACGAACTGCACGAGCGGGGCATCCCGAGCATCGTGCTGGAAGCCGCCGACCACGTCGGTGGCCGAGTCCGCACCGTCCAGTTCGACGACGGTGCCCGGGCCGAAGCCGAACTCGAAAAGCTCTGGGAGTCGAATCCGGCTATCGAGCTGGCCCGCCGGTTCGGGCTTCCGCTCGTCGAGCATCCGACGCAGTCCAGCTTCCTCGCCGACGGCGAGCTGCATCTGATCCCGAGCAGCGGCCGCAGCACCTTTGCCGGTCCACAGTGGATGCCAACGGAGCGAGACGGCTTCGAGCGCTGGAGTTGCACTGCGAGCCGGATCGTCGACGAGTTGGATGACGCCCAGCGATCGGGACGGTGGAGCGAGCGGCTCGTCGCGTTGCAGCGAACCGATCTCTCCACGTTCGTTGCCGCGCTCGCCCTCCCCGATGTGGTCGCGACCTGGATCCGGTTGACGGTCGAGTCCGAGACCGGTGTTGAGTGGGATCGGATCGCCGCGCTCGACGGCATCGACGACTTGCGCCCGTTCCTCGTCGACGACGGCGGTCGGGCGCGTCAGCGGCGCTTCTCGATCGATGGCGGCAACACACGGTTGATCGACGAGCTGCTCCGTCGCCTGCCGAGGGAGACGGTGCAGACGGGCGCGTTGGTGAAGCGCGTCGTCGATGAAGGTGACGCGGTCAGTGTGACCCATCGAGGTGCCTCAGGGCAGGAACACGGCGTGCGTGGCCGCTATGCCGTGGTCACGACACCGGTGTGGACGCTGCGGGACATCGACGTCCAACCGGCGTTGAGCTCCAGCGCGCAGGCGGCGATCATGTCGACGGCATCGGGCAGCTACGTCAAGGTCATCCTGCGTCTAGGGCGAGGCGTCGAGCACCTCTGGGAGCGCTTCGACGGTCGGCTGTTCGCGCTGCTGTCCGATGCGCTTCCCGGTTGCGTCTACCTACGCGATGGCGGGCCTACCAGGCGGGATCACGTGCTCATCGCGCTCGTCCACGGGTCGTACGCCCGCGGCTTGCACGACCTGCCCGAGCGTTTGATCGCGTCGAGCGTCATCTCAGGCTTGCAGTCGCTGAGAGAGCGAGTGCGCGGCAGCAGCATCGAGGTGCCGCTGTTCCCGGGCATCTCCGAGTGGGTCACCGACGTGTACATCGTCGATTGCCCGCCAGCGGTCGCGTACTGGCCGCACGCATTGCGACGTTCACGGTTCGATGCGTTGGCGAGTGCGCTCCGCAACCCGCACGGTCGCATCCTGATCGGCGGCGACACCACCGACTCAAGCCATTCCGACGGAGCGATGCGAGCCGCGACGCGGATGGCGAACTGGATCACGATGCGCGAACAGATCGCGCCGCTGCCGCGACCGACCGACGATCTCAGCCACTGTTGCGCAGCCCGGTTGCGAGGCCATTGATCGTCAGGTGGATGCCGCGTTGGACGAGCTCGTCGGTCTCACCGGCGCGGTAGCGGCGCAGGAACGAGACCTGCAGGTGGTGCAACGGATCGAGGTACGGGAACCGGTTGCGGATGCTGCGCGCCAACGATGGGTTGTCAGCCAGCAGCGAGTCGTGACCAGTGATGCGCTGGCACCAGCTCACCGTGCGAGCGTGCTCATCGGCGATGCGCGCGAAGACGGCGTTGCCCGGGATGTCGTCGCCGCACAACGTCAGGTAGCGGCGAGCGATGGTCAGGTCGCTCTTGGCCAAGACCATGCTCATGTTCGACAGCACGGTACGAAAGAACGGCCAGGTGTCGTGCAAGCGGCGCAGCGTTGCCGCACGATCGGGGTCGTCACTCGCCCACGCTTCGAACGCGCTGCCGGCGCCATACCAGCCGGGAAGCATGACCCGGCACTGGCTCCACGAGAACACCCACGGGATGGCGCGCAGGTCCTCGATCCGGTTCGACGCGGTGCGCGACGCCGGCCGGCTGCCGATGTTCAACTGTGCGATCTCGTTGATCGGGGTCATCGCCCGGAACACGTCGACGAAGCCGTCGGTCCCGTAGACGAGAGCGCGGTACTCACGTTCCGCGTGAGCCGAGAGCGCGTTCATCACCGCCGCACCGTCAGTGGGCTCGCTGCGGGGCGTGCCCAGTGACGCGGCGTCGAGCACGGATGCCTCGATCGTCGCGGCAAGCAGCGCCTCGAGGTTGCGGCGAGCCAATTCGGGGTCGGCGTACTTGGCGGCGACGACCTCGCCCTGCTCGGTGATCCGTAGCTGACCGTCGACGGCGCCGGGCGGTTGAGCCCGGATCGCTTCGTAACTCGGGCCGCCGCCCCGTCCGACTGTGCCGCCCCGGCCATGGAACAGGCGCAGCCGTACGCCTGTCTCGCGGGTGACGCGCACGAGATCGAGCTCGGCTTGGTACAGCGCCCACTGCGCCGTCAGGTAGCCGCCATCCTTGTTCGAATCGGAGTAGCCGAGCATCACTTCCTGGCGGTCATCGCGATCGGCCAATAGCCGCCGGTACGTCGGCAACTC
>Ga0209069_10000142_pt1 | contig 28158 bp, 28 predicted proteins | sample Str013_2_FD_187202 | JGI IMG/M metagenome (GOLD analysis project Ga0209069, IMG submission 187202) | Freshwater sediment microbial communities in response to fracking from Pennsylvania, USA - Straight Creek_MetaG_SC_2013 (SPAdes) (version 2) | ecosystem: Environmental > Aquatic > Freshwater >...
CGATCCATCGGCACCTCGGCAAACCTCGGGTCGCCGTAGAACGACTCCCGGTCGGCATAGGCGAGCTTGGCGGCCTCCACCACCAGATGGATGAAATCGGCGCTGGTCGGCGGCAGCTTGTCGAGATCGTAGCCCTTCAGCAGCGCCAGCTGCTGCAGCAGCACCGGCCCCTGCGTCCACGGCCCCGGCTTGAACACGCGATAGCGGCCGTAATCGAGGTGGATCGGCGCCTCCACCGTCGGCTGCCAGCGGGCCATGTCCTCGCCGGTCAAGACGCCACGGTGCGGGCGGCCGGAGACGTCCATCACCGCCTCGGTGCGGCAGAACTGGTCGATCGCCTCGGCGACGAAGCCATGGCTCCAGGCCTTGCGCGCCCGCTCGATCTCGGCCTCGCGGCTGCCGCCGCCGGATTCGGCCTCCTTGAGGATGCGGCGGTAGGTGTCGGCGTGCCGGGCGTTGGTGAACAGCGTGCCTTGCGCCGGAACCTTGCCGCCCGGCAGATACACCGCCGCCGAGGTCGGCCAGTGCTCGCGGAACAGGCCGGCGACGGTGCCGATGGTGGCTGAGGCGCGCTCGACCAGCGGATGGCCGGCGCTGGCATAGCCGATCGCGGCCTCGAGCACGTCACGCAGCCGCAGGGTGCCGTAGTCGCGCAGGATCAGCATGTAGCTTTCGAAGGTGCCGGGGATGCAGGCGCAGAGCAGCCCGGTTCCGGGAATGATGTCGAGCCCCAGCTCGTCGCGGTAGTGCTGGATGGTGGCGCCGGCCGGCGCCGGGCCCTGGCCGCAGACGACCTCGGGCTTACCCTTGCGGCGGTCGTAGAGCATGACCGGAACGTCACCGCCGGGGCCGCACAGGTGCGGCTCGACCACCTGCAGTGTGAACGCGGCGGCGACGCCCGCATCGAACGCATTGCCGCCGCGCTCCAGAATTCCCATGCCGACCGCGGTGGCGATCCAGTGCGTGGAGGCGACCACGCCGAACGTGCCCTCGATCTCCGGGCGCGTGGTGAAGGTGCCGGGATTGATGTTCGACATGCCCGCCTCGCCGGATGCTGGATGGTCCGGGAGTTAAGCATGGCGCATGGCCGCGGGCCAGCCCCGTATCGCGCAGGCCGTCCCGCCGCATCGGTTCGCGCGTGCGGGTCCGGGCGACAAAGTATCAGTGCTTGCAGCGATTGCACGTAAATCGAATTAGCCGGTGCCGGCCACCCTCTAATTGGCAAACCTGAAGTGCAGCACGTCGCCGTCCTTGACGACGTACTCCTTGCCTTCCAGCCGCATCTTGCCGGCGTCGCGCGCGCCGGCTTCGCCCATGAGCGAGACGTAGTCGTCGAAGCCGATGGTTTCGATCAGGTGAGTTCCTAGCCGTAGGTTTGCAGGCACCGCTATTTCTTGTCCGTCGATGTGCTAATATTCAATGCCGGATGGGGGAAAGTCGTGCTTCAGGATATCGGTGAGTTCATCAAGAGATTCGCGGAACTGGCCAAGACCGCGCCACCCGATACCTTGGCTGTGGTCGTGGCCGGATCGATCGTGATCGGCGTGGGCGCGCATTGGCTTTGGACGAAGCGCTCACGCCAGCAATCAATTCCCGTGCCTCCCCCGGTCCCTAATCCCAAGCCAGCGCCATTGCCAGATCCGGTGCCAGCGACTCTCTGCAATATGCCGGAACATGCAACGCTCTTGGAAGAGTTGAAACATTATCGAGCCATTGACGCAGCCCTTTCCAAAGATGACGACGAACTTTGGAGGTTCCGCAATGCGTCTCCACCGCGGGAACTGCTGGAAGCTTTGTCCAGCAGTCGAGTCAAAACAATTGTCGTTGCCAACAATAAAGGGGGAGTCGGAAAGAGTACTATCACATGCAATCTCGCGGCCTGCCTTGATGAATGGGGCTTCCGCGTCCTGGTCATTGATTTCGATTATCAAGGCTCGTCGACACAGATGTTATTACGGGCGTCTGGAAATCCGAAAGTCGAGAGATCTCTAGCTGACCATCTCGTCGCAGGAAACGTGGCTGAACTGGACAAAGCCGTTAAACTCCAAAATGGCGCTCTGGATCGACTGTATTTGACCAGGACCAAGCTGATTCCCGCCACCTATACGTTCGCGCGCATGGAAAATCGACTGATGTTGCGCTGGCTGTCGCGCCACGAAGACGATGATATCCGCTACAACCTTTTGCGCGTGCTCCAAAGCCCATTTATCCAGGACGAGAAAAGGGGATTTGACATCGTTCTCATCGATGCACCACCTCGCCTGACAACGGGCACAGTGAATGCGCTCTGCGCGGCTACGCATCTCATCGTCCCGACCATTTTGGACGGACTTTCGGCCGAAACCGTGGAAGCGTATTTGAGGCAAATCAAGTTGCTGGTAAAATCGCAACTGAATCCCCATATCGAGTTGTCAGGAGTGGTTGGGACGATGACGGAAGGGAAGACGCTGAAGCCTGAAGAATCCACAGAGTTAGATGGCCTCAGGCGAGTGATGAAAGAACAATGGAGTGGCTCGGCAGAGCCATTCAAGACATTCCTACCCGATCGGTCAGCGTTTAGAAAGGCAGCAGGTCGCCAACTCGCTTACTTTACCGATCGTGGCGAAAACTCAGCTCGCGAATTCGTAGAGAGCCTTGCTGTCGAGGTTATCGAACGCACAGGATTGAAACGGAAATGACCGGTAGAGAGTTACAGGATTTACTGACTCAACTGTGCGAGCTACGCGTGAGCACCGCGGGCGAAAGAGAATCATTGGATAAGTTGGGGTCCCTTTTTGACCAATTCCAGAATCGCAGGGTAAACGAAGCGGTTAGAGAAATCGCAAAGGCACGGCGACTGGCGGGAAAGGACAGAAAGTAACACCTTGGGTGGCGTTTGCGTCGAAGATCGTCAAACGATGACCGACGGGAAGACGTCATGAACATCAAAGAATTGAAATCAATCTTAGGTCGCGCCGAGGCACTTTTCAGATCTTCAGGCGCCACACCGCAGGCCAGTGATCTTGGCAAAGTGCGGGACATGCTCGATGGTGACGACCATCAGAGCGTGAGCGACTTCGTCGCAGAAACCAAACCACTCTTGGAACCAATCGAATTGCTCTCTCCCGCTGAAATAGCAGAGCGGCTGAACAAGATCAAAACGGACGAGGCGGCTTTCTCACGAATTTTCGCGAAGCTAGAAACCCGTGCTGTGACAAAGGAAAAAGCCATCGAGGTTGCCTCATTGTATCTGGGTGGAAAGCCGCATTGGAAATCCAAGCCAGCCGCACTGAAGGCGATCCGTACGAGCTTTGAGGACCGGGTTTATCAGGCCAGCAAGATGGTTTTTGTCGATAAAGCCACACCCTGGTAACCCCCCCCTTCTGCCCCCATCAATTCGCAAACCTGAAGTGCAGCACGTCGCCGTCCTTGACGACGTACTCCTTGCCTTCCAGGCGCATCTTGCCGGCGTCGCGCGCGCCGGCTTCGCCCAGCAGCGAGACGTAGTCGTCGAAGCCGATGGTCTCGGCGCGGATGAAGCCTTTCTCGAAATCGGTGTGGATGACGGCGGCCGCCTTCGGCGCCTTGGTGCCGGAGGTAATGGTCCAGGCCCGCGCCTCCTTCGGCCCGACCGTGAAATAGGTGACGAGGTCGAGCAGCTGGTAGCCCGCCCGGATCAGCCGGTTGAGGCCCGGCTCCTCGAGCCCGAGCTCGTTCAGGAAGGCCAGCCGCTCGTCCTCGGCAAGCCCCGCGAGCTCCGCCTCGATCTTGGCGGAGATGACGACGCAGGCGGCGCCCTCGGCCTTGGCCCGCAGGGCGACCTTGGCGGCATAGGCATTGCCGGTGCCGGCGGCGGCCTCATCGACGTTGCACACGTAGACCACCGGCTTGGCGGTCAACAACTGCAGGGCGCGGAACGCCGGCTTCTCCTCCTCGCTGAGCCTGGCAAAACGGGCCGGCTGCCCCTCGCGCAGCGGGATCAGCGCCTTCTCCATGACGGCCAGCTGCAGCTTCGCCTCCTTGTCGCCGGTCTTGGCCTTCTTCTCGGTGGCGGCGAAGCGCTTTTCCAGGCTGTCGAGATCGGCCAGCATCAGCTCGGTCTCGACGGTATCGGCATCGGAAACCGGATCGATGCGGTTCTCGACGTGCGTGATGTCGTCGTCGTCGAAACAGCGCAGCACGTAGGCGACGGCATCGACCTCGCGGATGTGGGCGAGAAACTGGTTGCCGAGCCCCTCGCCTTTCGACGCGCCCTTCACGAGGCCGGCGATATCGACGAACGTCAGGCGGGTCGGAATGATCTTCTGCGACTTGCCGATCCGCGCCAGCTGATCGAGCCGTGGATCGGGCACCGCCACCTCGCCGACGTTGGGCTCGATGGTGCAGAACGGATAGTTGGCCGCCTCCGCCGCCGCGGTCTGCGTCAACGCGTTGAACAGGGTCGATTTGCCGACATTGGGCAAGCCGACGATGCCGCATTTGAAACCCATGACTGAGCTTATCCTCTTTGATCCCGCCTGCCTGCGGGCGGCGCGGCTCGCCCCGCGTGTTGCCACTCGGCCCTCGACTAAGCAGACATTCGTTGGTTACCCCACGAATGTCTGCTTAGATTCTTTGATTTAGCAGGATTTTCACGCAAAACCGCGTGGGCACCTTTCCGAAATCCTGCTTAGCGGCAAACGCGGGAACAATCAACTTGACAGCAGCGCTCCACGGTCTTGTAAAGTCTCGCCCAGATTACCGGACACGACCTGATCAGTTTGCACGATCTCAATGGCGCTACTCATAGCAACCAAGGGCATCGATCATGCTGGTAACAAATTACGTTCGCCGCCTAGTTTTCCTCGCCGCATTGATATTGGCCATGCCCGGCTCATCTTGGGCCGAGGTACCGAAGGCCTGCCCGCCGATTCCGGGACAACCACCGTCGCCGAAGTTGCCGGACCCGCCGTTCAAGGATCAGACCCCCAAGGCTATCGAACAGATCATTGATCAAAAGCGGGTCCATTATAACGGCCCGGTCGAGGGGGCGGGTTATTGCCTCTATGTGCCATCGTCGAAGGCGGATGGTCTGATCCTGTTTCTGCACGGATTCACGTTTGACCCACACGCCGGCAGCGCTGACCCGATGATGCAATTCCTGGTATCCCATTCCGGCTACTACGTCGTTTATCCATATGGACCGGAATTGTTCAGAACCGGCACCTATCCCCGTCGCGCTGTCGACGCACTCAATGACGCGCTTGCCGTATTGAAATCGCAATACCAGGTCGACATCAAGAAATTGGCCGTGGTCGGCCATTCGCTGGGCGGGACATCTGCCCTTCGCGTCGCTGCGGAATGGAAGGGAGCGCCGCCGATAAGTGTGATTATTCCGATCGACCCGGGGCCACCGACCGAGTCGGCATTGATGACGGGGCTCAAGGCAACAGCTTGCGATGCGACAGGTTGCGAGTCATGGGATCTCGGAGACGGTCTGAAGTCCATTTCCTGCTCGACCCGCCTCTTGGTCATCCAGGCACAGAGCACCAGCGAAGGGCCATGCGTGTGCCCGCAAGGGCAGACATGCCATTGCCAGGCACTCTATGAAAAGCTACCGCAGATCGCGAGATACGTCGGCACCAGCCAAACACCACAGCGCAATTTTCTGCGCGTGCCTCACGACACGAGCCATGCCCACCCGGCTCCGGGCGTACTGGGGCCAACCATCCCATCGACCCACCTCGGCCCGATGGTCGCCGCGCACATCCCATCGTTCGTCTGCGGCGTGTTTACCCACGGCGAAATCGACTATGGCTGCTATCTGACGTACATGGACTACTGGGGCTATTGGCGGCCGGTTTTGGCGGCAATTCAGGAGGCATTCACCGGCCAGCCGGTGTCGCCCGATTATTCGCCCTATTGCAGCAGCAAAGGCACGGCCGGGACCTGCGCCACCACCCGCGACATGGGCAAATGGCAGTCCGACGGCAAACCGGCGACCCCCATGCTCAATGCGGCGGACATCCCCGAGCTCGTCGTCAACTATCCGGACTATTGCCCGAAATGAGCATCGCGCCGCGGCTCAAATAAATTGTGGCGCGTGTCAACTCTTCGGGTCGGAATTACGCCCCGCCAGCCATTTCTTGAGATTGTCGGCGAGCGCCGATTGGCGCTTGCCGGCCCGCTCGCCGGCGGGGTGGGGCGCGGCCTTCGGCTTGCTCGGCAGGGGCGCGGCCGGCGCGGCGGCCACATTCCTGGCCACCGGCTCCTCGTCCTTCAGCGCCAGCGCCACGTCGCTCATGAACCGGGCGTTATCGCCCTGCACGATCCGGCCCGCCGCGTCCGCCACGGCATCCAGCAGCGGGGCGAGCCAGGCTTCCTCGCTCTTGTGGAAATCATGCAGCACATAGCCATAGACGGCGTCCTTGTGGCCGGGATGGCCGATGCCGATGCGGACGCGCACGTAGTCGTTGCCCTGGTGGGCTGAAATGGACCTGAGGCCGTTGTGGCCGGCATTGCCGCCGCCGGTCTTCACCTTGAGCTTGCCGGGTGCCAGATCGAGCTCGTCGTGGAACACGATCAGCTCCGACAGCTCCAGCTTGAGAAAGCGCATCGCCTCGCCGACGGCACGCCCGCTTTCGTTCATGAAGGTTTGCGGCTTCAGCAGCAAACACTTCTCGCCGGCAATCTCACCGTCCGCGGCCTCGCCCTGGAACCTTTTGCGCCAGGGCGAGAAGCGGTAGCGATCGGCAATCCGCTCGACGGCCATGAAACCGACGTTGTGGCGGTGCCGGGCGTATTTCGCGCCCGGATTGCCGAGGCCGACGAGGAGCTTCATGACACGTGATCCGGCGCGAAGGCGGGCAAGGACGACGGCCCGCCGATAGCGCGCTACTTCTTCTTGTCGTCCTTGGCCGGGGCGGCCTTCTCGTCCTTGCCACCGGCCTTGGCGCTCTCGCCGGGCTTGGCGCCTTCGGCCCCCGCTGCGGCGGCACCCTCGGCCCCCGCCGCGCCTTCCGCCGCCACCGCCGTGGTGGCCGTCTCGGGCTCCTTCTCGACCACGGCGCCGGCGATGGTGGCCACCGTGAAGTCGCGGTCGCGGATGACCGGAGTTACGCCCTCCGGCAATTTCACCGCCGAAATATGCACCGAATGGCCGATGTCGGTGCCGGTGAGGTCGACCGTGATGAACTCGGGGATGGCGTCGGGCGGACAGTAGAACTCGACCGTGCGCCGCACGATGTTGAGCACGCCGCCCCGCTTCAGCCCCGGGGATGCCGCCTCGTTGGCGAACTTGACCGGCACGCCGACTCTGAGGCGGCTGCCTTTGCCGACACGCTGGAAATCGACATGGATCGGCAGATCGCGGACCACATCGAGCTGCACATCGCGCGGGATGACGCGGGTCTTGCTGCCCTCCACGTCGAGCTCGAAAATGGTCGACAGGAAATTGGACTTCTGCGTCTGCAGCCAGATGTCCTTGTAGACCATGGCGATCGGCTGGGCCGGCATCCCGTCTCCATAGATCACTCCCGGAACTTTCCCTTCCCGACGGACGGCGCGCGCTGCCCCCTTGCCTGCGCGCGCACGTGCCGTGGCTTTCAACTCGGTCGGCTGGGCCATGGCTCTCGAACTCCCAAATGGAAAAAGGGCCCGCCTCGGAAGGACATGGGCCCGCCTTTGCCGCCCGCGGTGCCTCCAGGGGTGCCGTCGGCACGGGCTGACAGGGGTGCCTTATAGCGGCGTCTGGCGCCGCTGGCAACCAGTCGCCAATGCCACCAGCTCCTCCGCCCGCTTGATCAGCGGCAGATCAATCATGCGGCCATCGACCAGGAACGCGCCGGTGCCGGCATCCGCCATGGCACGGGCGGCCGCAACCACCTTGACGGCATGCGCGATCTCCGCCTCGCTCGGACGGAAAACGGCATTGGCGATTGCGATCTGGCTCGGATGAATGCAGGTCTTGCCGCCATAGCCGAGCCGGCGGGCACTTTCGCATTCCCGTTTGTAACCCTCCAAATCTGCGACGTTGGCGAAGGCCCCATCGTAGGCCGCAATGCCGGCCTCCCCGGCGGCGAGACGGATCTGCAGCAGCACCTGCTGCACCGCCACCCTATCGGCACGGTCGACGCCAAGTCCTTCCAGCAGGTCGACAAGGCCCGCTTGCAGCGCCACCACCCGCGGATCGGCGGCAGCAATCTCATGCGCGATCCGCAGCCCACGCGGACTTTCGATGTTGGCCAGGATGGTGATCGGACGGTCGATGGCGCGCTCCGTCTCCCAGCGACTCAGGTTGGTCACCACCTCGCGCACCGCCTCGGCCGACTCGAGCTTGGGCACCGTGATCATGTGCACGGCCGGAGCCACGACGGCGGCCAGATCGGCAGCGAAATGCGGTGTTGCGACAGCGTTCACCCGCACGATCACCAGCTTGCCGGCAGGGGTCGCTCCGTGTGTTCGCAGATAGGCGGACAGCGTCTCCCGCGCGACCGCCTTGCGGCTCTCGTGCACGGCGTCCTCGAGGTCGAACGAGATCGCATCCGCCGCCGAGGCCATGGCCTTCTCGAACAGCTCGGGGCGGCTGGCCGGCACGAACAGCTTGCTGCGCATCAGCACCGCAGCACCTCTCAGCGGTAGACGTCGTCGATGAACTCGCAGCCCAGCTTCCGCAACGCCGCCTCGCTGTAGGCCGAGCGGTCCCAGCTGCCGTCCGCGATCGCCTTGCGGGTGGCGATCTCCTTCTCCAGCTTGCCCTGCGCTTTTTTCGCAACCTCCGGCGCGTCCTTCGGCGAAATCACCACGATGCCGTCCGCATCCCCGACCAGGATGTCTCCAGGGTTCACGGTGAGGCCGCCGCAGGAGATCGGCACGTTGATCTCGCCAGGCCCGTCCTTGTAGGGTCCGTTGGGTTGAATGCCCGCGGCAAAGCAGGGGAAGCTCATCTGCGCCAGCGCCTCGATGTCCCGCATGGCGCCGTCCACGATCATGCCGCCGAGCTTGCGCCGTTCCGCCCACAGCATCATGTTCTCGCCGATCAGCGCGTTGGCCAGATCGCCCTGATCCTCGACCACGATCACATCGCCCGGCTCAGCGAGATCGATGGCATGGTGCAACAGCAGGTTGTCGCCGACCCGCGCCCTGACGGTGAATGCCGGCCCCAGCAGCGGCGCCTTGTTGAGCGGCTTGATGCGCGCATGCATGCACGCGATGCGGTTCATCTCATCGCCGATGTTGGCGACCGGCAAGCCCCGGAACTGCCCGATCAACTCCTTGCCTGGCCGATTGATCCTCTTGAACACGCGGAAACCGACGTTGCCCATGTGCTGCGCTCCTCGCTGCCGTGACCCTCAGCGAGGTTAGGCACAACCGGCGGCGTTTGCCATCATGAAGTCGAGGGCTTAATCAAACCGCTGGGTGTTGCACCAATTAGGACAGTCGAGGGGCTCCACTTAGGACTGTCGACAATTAGTCACACAACAGATCGATCTATCGTGCTGTTGGGTGAATCTCCGAGGGGCCCTGTCGCCAGAAATTGGTTCCATCGCCTCGTCGATAGAACCATTTTATTGTATCCTCGTTAAGCTCAGAAAGGATAGGATGCGTCATCGGATTCGGGCGCGTGTGCGTGGTATTTTTGAGAGCCAACGAAAATGTGATTCGATGTGGCCAGCAGCGAAGGGGATCGCAATGGCGGATTGCAGGGCAACCCACTGGAATCGCAACGAAGTCCTCGCCACCTATATGTATCCGCTTCAGGATGGCATAGACAACATGACGAAGAAATATGCGATCATAAGGTCGAAGATCCAGCAGCCAAGCGGCGGCTTTATCGAAGCATTTGCCCTGGGGCTCGTGGATCTTTCCAGCATCGGCCAGACCCACTACGATGCCTCAGGCTATCCGTACGATGATGAAGTTCACGCCTTTATGGACGATTGGGACAACCTAGGGCGTGACTTCCATATGGCGGCCGATAAAATGAACCATATCGTCGCCGACGAGAAAGCCACACGTGAAGATCGATCTTGACGCGCCGCATGTCAAAGAAAAAGGGAAGATTTAGGCCCGGTCTGTCGCCGCCTCCCCGTAATCCTCCCACAAATAACGTTGCGCAAGCGCGACAAGAGCATCGTAGCCTTCAAGTTTTGGAAGTTTCCCAATGGCGTGCGCCCTTTCCCCCGCCAGAAGTCATACGTGGCTATAACGACGCAATTCCCAATGGCGGCGAGCGACTTTTGGCACAGTTCGAGGCCGAAGCAGCCGAACGACGCGCCTTCACTCGTCGTAAGCAAACGCACGAATTTATCATCGCTCTGGCAGGCCGCATATCGGCGATCGTGTTCGCCCTTGCTGCCCTTTCGGTCTCCGCATATGCGATATATCTCAATCGCGAATGGGCTGCGTCTGTCATCGGCGGCAGCATGATAGCGCTTGTCGTCGCAGCGCTCATTGGATCGAAGCTAAATTGGCCCCGACGTGGCACCGACTCAGGTTAGAAGTGGCAATCCAAGACTTGCCCGCCATATCAAGCGCCGCCCTGTCGACTACGGGGTGATGCCGACGCTGAACGGCTGCAGCTTGTCGAACGACTGCTTCAGCAGCGGCACGGCATAACTGACGCCGAGCGCGCCGATCGGCGAATCCCAGATGAGGCCGACGCCGGTAGAGGCGCGCACCGACGCCGCATCGCCCGCCAGGCCTGGCACCGACTTGGCGAGTTGCGTCGCCCCCCACAGCGAGCCGGCATCTGCAAACACCGTTCCGCGAACGCCGAGGTTGTCCGGCGCATAGGGGATCGGGAAGCGCAGCTCCGCGCTGGTCGCGAAGTAGTATTTGCCGCCGAGCGCATCGAGATTGGCGCTGCCCAGATCGCGGGGTCCGATACCGGAGGCGGCAAAGCCACGGACGGTCTCCCCGCCCACGTAGAACAGGTCGAGCAGGCGCACATCCTGCCCGCCGTAGCCGGAGATGGCGCCACCGGTCATGCGTCCGACCAGCGTCACGCCATCGGCGATCGGATAATAGCCTTTGAGGTCGGCCGTGGTCTTGAGGCTCTGCACGTCGCCGCCGAGTCCCGCCACCTCCTGCCGCGACGTGAAATAAAGCCCGCTCGTGGTGTTCTTCGGTGCGTCGCGGCCGTCATAGGTGAGGCCATAGCCGACCGCGGACGAGTAATAGGTGCCGGAGGTGGCGGTCGGATAGCCGGGCACCGCCTGCTTGATCGCCAGCGAGGCAGCCGGACCCACGTTGTAAATCTCGTTCCGCATCAGCGTATAGCTCGCGCTCGCCGTCCAGTTCTCCGACAGCGGCAGGCTCGCACGCACATCGCCGCCGATCCTGCGGCTCATGTAGGAGGACTGCACCGAGCTATCGACGTCCTTGTAGAGCAGGTCAACCCGCCGGCGACCTCGCTGTCGGCCATATGCGGCTCGGTGAAGCCGATCTCGGCCTGCAGGCGCGTGAGGCTGCCGGCCAGCTTCAATTGCAGGTACTGGCCGTTGCCCATGAGATTGCGCTCGGTGTAGCCGACGTCCCCGATCACGCCCTCGTTCATGGAAAAGCCGACGCCGAACGAAAGCGAGCCCGATTGCTTCTCGGTGAGCTCCACCGTCAGCACCGCCCGGTCGGCCGCCGAGCCCGCGCTCTTCTTCATTTCCACGGACGAAAAGAACCCGGTGCGCAGCAGACGTTTGCGAGACCCCGCCAGCAGCGCCTCGTTCCAGGCATCGCCCTCGGCCAGCCGCAGCTCGCGCCGTATCACACGATCCTTGGTGCGCTCGTTACCGGTGATGTCGATCCGCTCGATCTGGACCCGCGGACCCTGCTCGATCAGGAACGTGATGCCCATCACATGGTGCTTGGAGTCGGGCGACAGCTTGGTGCGCACGCGCGCATAGGGATGGCCCTCGGCGGCGGCCGCGAGGCTCAATTTCTCGGATGCCGGCGCGATCTTCGAGCCGTCGAATTGCGCACCTTTGGTGAGCTCCACCAGGGGCTGCAGCTCGGCCACGGAGAGCCCTTCGATGGCGCTTTCGATGCGGATGTCGCCGAACGTGTATCGGTCGCCCTCGTCGACCGTGAAGGTCACCACGAAATCGTGGGCGCCGGCGGCCTCGCGCTCGGCCTTCGGATCGGCGATGCGCACGTCGGCAAAGCCTGATTTCAGGTAGTGCTGGCGCAGCATTTCCCTGTCCTGCTCCAGCCGCTCCGCGTCATAGGCGTTGGTCGGCGAAAGGAAACTGAGGAGACCGGTCTCGGTCGAGGCGATCACATCCTTGAGCCGCGCCGACGGCAGCGCCGCATTGCCGACAAACACGATCCGATGGATCTTGGCGGCCATGCCTTCATGGACCGTGTAGACGATGTCGATGCGTCCGGGTTCCTTGCGCACGACCTTCGGCTCGATGCGCGTCTCGATGCGGCCCTGATGCTTGTAGAACGCCGTCAGCCGTTGCAGATCGGCAAGGAGCCGCGCCTCGGTGAAGACAGATCGGACCTTCATATGCAGCTCCGCTACGAGCTTGGGCGTCTCCACCTCCTTGTTGCCTTCGAAGCTGATCGCGGCGACGGCCGGGTTCTCCACGACGATCAGCGTGATGGTGCCGCCGTGGGTCTTGATGCGAACGTCGGCGAAAAGCCCGCTCGCAAACAGCGCTTTCAGGCCGCGGTCGAGGGCGGCGGCATCGGCGGGTGCGCCGACGACAATGCCCGAGGTCGTGCGCACCGTCTCCGGCGCGATGCGCTGCGTGCCTTCGACCCTGAGCTCACGCACCACCTCGCCGGCCATGGCGGGCCCGGCGAGCACCACGAGCGCGAGCAGCTGCAAACGCGCGCCTCTGACGATGGCGGCGAGCCATCGGCGGCCACCGGCCATCAGGGATTGCACGCGAAAAGGATACAAAATCGATTGCCCACTCCGACCCCCGGCGCACGACGTGCGCCGCTAAACCCAAGCCGCTGAAAGAACATCCGAATTTGTCAAAATTCAGCTGCCTCGCGCCGGTCCAGCGGCGGCGCCGCACAGCTCGCCGGGCGAAAAAAAGCCCGGGCAATACGTTGCCCGGGTGGATTGGCGTTGACTTGCCGGAACTCGGCAGTTCAGCGGCGGTCGCCGCGCCCCTCGCCGCGCCGGTCACCACGCCGCTCCAGCCGCCGCATCGGCGGGCCGCCGCGCCGGTCGCGGTCGCCGTCACGAAAGCGCGGGCCGCTCCAGGCCCAGCTGTTCCAGCCCCACACCGGGCTGCCCCAGCCGATGCCACGGCGGAACTCGTAGCCGCACCAGTACCAGCCCGGCCCGTGCCAGCCGTCGTAGTACCAGCAATAATCGTGCCCGCGGTAGAAATAGGCGACCGGCTCGGCCGCGCTCGACTGCGCATCAGGGAGCGTCGTGACGCCCCCGCCAAACGGCGCCGCCGCGGCGCCATCGAGGCCGATCACACCGGCGGCTAACAGCGCGGCGGCCGAAACGGCAACTGCCGATTTTCGCATATCTGCTTCCTTTGTGTTTCATCAGGGACTGCATCACAACGCCCGCATTGAACGGATCGGCATGAACGGAGGCTGAATGCATCGCCAACGGGGAGAAATTATGGAATTGCGATTTGACCGATCCAGCAACTCCTGAAACCATGCCTGCCAGACCTTGTGCACCTGACGTACGGAGTGCCGCATGCGCTGGATCAAATTCTCCGCCGAGGGCCGCACCGCCTACGGCATCCTCGAGGGCGATGAGGTACGCGAGGTCGCCGGCTCACCCTTTGCCGGATACGAGCGCAGCCGCCATGCGCACCGCCTCGCGGACGTGAAGATCGAGGTGCCGGTGATCCCGCCGACCTTCTATTGTGTCGGCCTCAACTATGCCGACCACATCCGCAAGGGCGCCGCGCGGACCGGCCAGACGCCGGTGCTCCCCGAGCAGCCCGACGTCGGCTATCGCGCCAACAGCGCCCTCATCGCGCAGGGCGAGACCGTGATCATTCCGCGCGATGCCACCGAGCTCGTGCAGTACGAGGGCGAGCTGGTGGTCGTGATCGGCAAGAAGGCGCGCGATCTCAGCCGCGCCGAGGCGCTGTCGTGCGTGCTCGGCTATACCATCGGCAACGACGTCAGCGAGCGCACCTGGCAGAAATCCGACCGCACGCTGTGGCGGGCAAAAAACTCAGATACGTTCAAGCCGATGGGCCCATGGATCGAGACCGACGTCGATCTCGACGCGATGCAGACACGCGTCAGCGTCAACGGCACGGAAACCACGCGGTTCAAGACCAACGACATGATCTTCGGTATCGAGACGTTCATCAGCACCATGACGCGGTATCTCACGCTGCAGCCCGGCGACATGATCTGGATGGGGACCGACGGCACCTCGCCCAACCTCAAATCCGGCGACGTGGTGGATATCGAGATCACCGGCATCGGCACCTTGAGCAACCCGTTCCGGGCGGCCGGGCCGACGTGAGCACAGGAGCCAGCCTATGACCAAAGCCAGCAAACCGACATCCAGCAGCCAGATCCGGGCGTTCTCGCCCAAGCTGGTGGAGCTGACCGAGACGGTGCTGTTTGGCGATGTGTGGGAGCGGCCCGGCCTCTCCAAGCGCGACCGCAGCCTGATCACCGTCGCGGCCCTCGTCGCCCTCAACCGCACGCAGCAGCTCGAAGGCCATCTGCAACGCGCCCTCGCCAACGGCGTCACCAAGGACGAGATCGTGGAATTGATCACACACCTGGCGTTCTATTCCGGCTGGCCGACCGCCATGTCGGCGGCCCTGACGGCCAAGGACGTCCTCGAAGCGTGACCTCGAACTGACAAGGCAGGCCATGCCGACGTTGCTCATCACCGGCGCCAATCGCGGGCTCGGTCTCGAATTCGTCAGGCACTACGCCGCGGACGGGTGGGATATTCATGCCTGCGCCCGCGATCCGGCCCGGATTCCGGCGTTGTCGGGCACGGGCACCATCGTCCGGCATCGCCTCGATGTCACTGACTGGACCGCGATCGGGGCGATGGCAGACCTGCTGCAAGGAACCCCGATCGATCTGCTGCTCGCCAATGCCGGTGTCATCGGCGATGGCGCCAACACGCTCGGCCAGATCGATACGAAAGTCTGGACCCAGGCGTTTCTCACCAACGCGCTCGCCCCCCTCAAGCTGGCGGAGGCGTTCCGTGGGCACGTGGCAGGCTCTGAGAAGAAACTGATGGTCGCCATCACCAGCCGGCTCGGCTCCATCGCGCTCAACGAGGACGGCGGGCGCTATGCCTACCGGGCGAGCAAGGCCGCGCTCAACATGGCCTGGAGGAGCCTCGCCGTGGAGTTGAAGGGCAGCGGCGTGACCTGCGCCGTGCTGCATCCCGGCTGGGTGGCCACCGACATGGGCGGCGGTGCGGCACCAGTCACCCCCGCCCAATCCGTCGCGGGGATGACCAAGGTGATTGCCGGGCTCACCCCTGCAAAAACCGGTGGATTTTTCGATTTCGAAGGACGCCGGCTCGACTGGTGAAACGCTGCCCTGATTTGTGCCTACTTTGCGCCAGCCGTCACGAACGGCTCGGCGTAGATGCTGGCCGCGTCGGGTTGCTTCGGCAGGAAACCGATCTGCTGTCCGGCCCGGTAGACCGCCGCGATCTCCTTACTGAGCGCGGAGGCTGGCGCGACGTTGATCCCGAGCCGGTCGTTGGCGCTGATGAGACTGGCGAGCGCGGCTTGATCCTCGGCAGTCGCCTGCGGACTGATCAGCTTGGCCGCCGCTTCGGGATTGGCCTTGATCCACTTGGCCGCGTCGCCGTAGGCGGCAAACAGGCGCGGCAGCAGCGGCTTGTTCGCGTCCACCCATTTGGTGTGCGCGGCCACGCCCAGGTAGGGGATGGCGGTGCCCCCGGCGAATGCGCGCCAGGTCGCGGCGAGGTTGAGATCGAGCGTGCGGACGTCCTTTTTCCTGGATACCAGCAACGTGTAGCCCGGCTCCCAGATGTGCACGGCGCTGGCACGGTCGGCCAGGGCATAGCCGACGAGGCCGGGCGTCGCCGTATTGACCACCTGCAGCTTGCTGGCATCGAGCCCCTGCTGGCGCGCGAACCAGTCGAACATCACATAGTTGGTGGTGCCGCGGGCGGCCGCCAGATCCTTGCCTTCGAGGTCCTTGAGGGTTTTGATCTCCGGCCGGCTGGTGACGACCGCCCCCCAGTAGTCGAACAGGTTGAACAGGTAGGTGACCTTGACGCCGCGTACGTCGGCGAGCCCGACGGTCTGCACCGCGGCGCTGCCGCCGACCTCGAACTCGCCCGAGTTGAACGATGCGGTGTAGGCGTCGGGCGTGCGCTCGACGAACGCGATATCGAGGCCGTTCTTCTCGTCGAGCTTCTGGCTCTTGATGATCGGCGGCAGGAACGCGCCGAGCGAGGGCGGCCCGAAGATCAGGATCGAGATTTTGGGGTTGCCAGCCTGTGCCGAAGCCCCGGGGCTGCCGCCGCATATCACCAGGCCTGCGGTCACGCACACGCTGAGGGCGCGCCGCAGAGTCACGACAAATGTCTTGATAAGCAATTCGTCCTCCCATCGCGATCGGGACCTTGAATTTCCGATCCCTGCTCGCCGTTGGCCCGGAGGGCCACTCCGTTTCTTACTTTCACCCTACTCTAAAAGAATCCGGAATGCCGCCGCACACTCCAAGGCCTGTCATCCCCCGGCGCGCGGCGAACCGCTTGCCGCTTGCGCGACAGCGCGTCCGGGGGATCCAGTAATCCTGGACGGTTCGGGAGTACTGGATCCCCCGGATGCTGACGCACCGGGGGATGACAACGGGGGTGGGTGTGTCGGGAAATGCTGCTCGCACCGTTAACCATACGCCTTTCATACATTCATGTGTGCGCCCTCGGCGCTCATGGTAACTGTCCCCGCAGAAGAGCAGGGAGAGGCAGAGATCACAACTGCCACCGTTGGCTGCTTGGGGCCCGTCATGCCGAAATCGTGCCCTTGGCGGCGGCCAGCTTGCGGAATTCCTTGAAGAACTGCCCGATCAGGTGCTTGGCGACGCCTTTCAGGATACGCTGGCCGACGCTGGCGACAAGCCCACCGATCTCGCCCGTGCCCTGATAGGTGAGCCGCGTAGTGGCGGGCTCCGCCACGGATAACGCGAAGCCGGCCTCGCCCTTGGCATGTCCGAGCGTGCCGCCGCCGGCGAGTCCGATCCGGCAGGCGCTCGGTGCCGTCTTCTCGCTCAGCGAGATCTCGCCGTCGAAGGAGCCGGACACCGAGGCGACTTTCAGCTGCATGGCGAGCTTGTAGGCATCGGGCGCGATCAGCGTCATCGATTTGCAGCCGGGAATGCAGGCGGTCAGCGCGTCAGGATCGTTGAGCAGCCCCCATACCACTTCAATGGGCGCGGCAATCATCTCATCCCCGTCGATGTCCAGCTTCATGGCCCTGGTCCGCCCTGTGATGCCGATGCTTTATCCCGTCATGTGTGGGCGGGGCCGCCGATGCAAGGATTTTCTTGGCGGGCGGCGCGTGCGCTCGGCTACTGTGCGACAGGTTCGTTGGGACACGGGTGAGTCATGAACGGCAGCGAGGCCAGGTCGATACTGGACAACAAGCCGGTGCTGCTGAGCAAGCGCGGCGCTAGCTATTTTGCCTGGTGCGCCGAGTTGCGATTGCATGGCAGCGGCGCCACGGCCGACGCAGCGTTGGCGGCGCTCGAAGCGGATTACCGCCGCGCCCTCGAGTTCGAGCGTGCCAGTGGCCTTTCTGCCGACGGTGGCGGCGGCGATCCCTTCAACGGATTTCTGCCCATCGCGCAGATCAAGAAAGGTTTGCTGATCCTGCTCGTCACCGGCCTCATCGCCATGCAGCTCGGCTATGCCGTATCGGCGGGGATCAATCGCGCCCTGCTGAGGACGTTCTCGCCGCAATGGCGCGACAGCCTCGTCGAGAGCTTCGAGAACCAGTTGATCGGCCTCGGCGATGCCGCGAGCCCCGTTTCGGCCGAGCGCCAGCAGCGCCTGATAACGGTGGCGCGGGCCGTGCAGCAGCGCTACGCGCCGGTCTGGCGCGAGCTCAACGCCGCTTCTGGTGTCCCGCCTCCGGGCACACCGCCCAAGCGCGCGGCCGAGTAGCGGCCGATGCTGAGACCCGCGATCCTCGTGCCGCTGTTCGGCCTCGTCCTTGTCAGCTTCGCGTTTTTCTCGCCCAAACACGACGTGCTCTGCGTCAGCGTCGTCAAGCTCGGCAAATGGACCAGCCTCGCCAACAACTGCGACAGCCGCAATATCGCCCGCGAGGCGGATATGCTGGACCAGTTCCTGACCGAGAACACCGCCTCGCGGACCCGGCCGGTGTATGTTTTTTCGGTGGCGGCAACGGCGCACGTGCTTGCGCCGGTGCTCGTGCCCGCCGCCATGCTGCTGCAGGGCACGCTCGCCATGGCGAAACCGCGCGTGACGATTTTCATCGCCGCCGTCGCGCTCAACTTCCTGCTGCTGCTGCAGGCGCATGCCTGGCTGGTGCGGCTGATCGGCCACGACGATTTCGCGACGCGGCTGGCGCTGATGGGAACGCTGGCCACCAGCGATATCGCGGTCGCGTGGTTCTGGGTGCCGCATCAGATTTTCATGAACCTGCTGGTGCCGATCGGCGGCGTTTATCTGTTCTGCCAGGGTGCCCGCAGCGAGCTGCTGCCCGCCCGCCGCCTGTTCGCCGGGGGCCTTTTCACCGCCGCTGGCTGCCTGTGGTACGGCTATTGCCTGATCTGGCCGGTGGCGTTCGGTTTGGGCGCGCTGTGGGGGCTGCACGACTACAACCGGGCGGCGCTCATTGAGCAAGCGCGGCGGCTGCTGATTTATGGAAGCGGCGTCGTCGCGCCGCTGGCCGTCTGGTTCGGCGGATACTGGTTCTCAGGCCTGGAGGTTGCTTACGAGGCGCAGAGCGTCGGCCAGTTCCAATGGCTGTCGGAGGCGCTGCGGGCGCACCGGCTCGGCGCCGCGCTCCTCGAGCATGGGATCGCCATGGCCCGGGTTGCGGGCGGGTATCTGGGACTGCATGGCCTGCTGGCGGGCATCGCCATGCTCGTCTGCCTCGCACTGGCCGGGAGGGCCGGAGGCTGGCGGCGCAGCCTCGGCGATGCTGTGCCGGTGGGCGCGGTCGCCACGCTGCTGCTGATGCTCGCCTTCAACTACCTGCAGGGCTACCATCAGGCGCGGCTGCTGCTGTTTCCGATCGCGCTGGCGACGCTGGTTGGATTTCGGTTGCTGCAGCTGGCCGGCCGCGGCGGGCTCATCGCGCCGGCCGGCTTCGCGCTCGCCGCCGTTCAACTGACGCTGGCGCTGGCGCGGCCCGCGATCAGCTACGAGTGATCTCAGGCCACCACACGCGAGGCAGACATGTTTTTTGAAAGCTTCCCCATTGAGCACGTCGAGGTTGGCCGCGGCCAGATGCGGCTACGGCGGGGCGGCTCGGGTCCGCCGGTGTTGCTGCTGCACGGCAACCCGCAGACGCATGCCATGTGGCACAAGCTGGCGCCGGTGCTGGCGCGCCGCTTCACCGTGATCTGTCCGGATCTGCCGGGCTACGGCGGCACGTTCAAGCCGCCGGTGACCGCCGACCATGCGCCCTACGCCAAGCAGGCCATGGCGCGCGACCTGGTCGAGCTGATGGCGCATCTGGGCCACTCGCGGTTCGGCGTGGTCAGTCACGACCGCGGCGCGCGCGTGGCGCATCGCCTGGCCCTCGATCATCCGGGGCAGGTGGAGAAGCTGGCGGTGCTCGATATCGTGCCGACCATCGAGCATTTCGAGCGCGCCGACATGAGCTTCGCGCTCGGCTATTACCATTGGTTCTGGTTCGCCCAGCCGCATCCGTTTCCCGAGGTGCTGATCAACAGCGCACCGGAGGCCTGGTTCCACGCGCATACCTCGCGCGAGCCCAAGGGCGCCGGTTTCTTCGATCCCGACGCGCTGGCGGACTACCTCGCCTGGGTGCGGCAGCCCGAGATGATTTCCGGGATGTGCGAGGATTACCGGGCGGCCGCCGGCATCGATCTGGAGCATGACCGGGCAAGCCGTGCCGCGGGCCAGAAAGTGACCTGCCCTTTGCTCGTGCTCTGGGGCGCCAAGGGCAAGATCGGCCAATGGTATGACGCGCTGGCCATCTGGCGGCAGTACTGCTCAGGGGCGGTGACCGGAACCGCGATCCCCTCCGGTCACTACCTTGCCGAGGAAGCGCCCGACGCCGTGCTCGCCGCGCTCGAGCCGTTCCTCGGGACGTGAGTTCGCAGCCCTGCCTATTTGCAGGCCGATGCCGTCGCCTTGCAGGACCAGCCGAGCCCGGTCTGAGTGCATTTCTCGCTGACCTTGCCGAGCTTGACGTTCTCGCCGCCGAAGCCCTTCGCGGAATTCTTCATGGCGGCGCGTGCCATGAACGAGGCGAACCCCTCGAAGGCGCCGATGCCCGAGCCGCCGGCCTTGATACAGTGGCCCGCGGCCTCGGCCTGCGAGGCACCAGCGAGGGCGATCATCGCGGCGCCTGCCGCCAAAACCGCAAAACGGCCAAACCGAACCATGTCGCGTCTCCATTGCTGTGATGCTCCGCGCGGTGGTGCCACGTTCCGCGGACGGGTGAAAGGCCCGGTCGAGGCCGGCCGATCGTTTTTATGGTTAACTATGGCGGCAAAGGCGCAGTCGCCGACGCTTGATGCAGGTCAAACCAGGCGGCCAGCCGCTCTGCCATGGTCCACGGATGAACGGAGAGGAGCATCCGCCATGGACAGCGCACAGTCGAACCTCCGCCCTGGTGCCGTGCAGCGCTGGCTCGAATCCTGGCGTCGGCGCCGGGAGCTGCAGCAGGACTTCGCCGGTTGCGATTCGGTCGAGGTCGACCGGATGCTGCACGATCTTGGACTGACGCGGGAGGATCTGGACAGCCTCGCGCGGTGCAGCTATGGCCCGGAAAGCCTGATGCCGAAGCGGCTTGCGGCGGAAGGCATCGACCCCGACAAGTTGCAGAGGCTGGAGGCGGCCATCTACCGCGACATGCAGCGGGTCTGCTCGTCCTGCCGCAGCACCGCGCGCTGCGAGCGCGATCTGGTGTCGGCCGACGCGATCGCACGCGATTGGCGGGACTATTGCCTCAATGCCGATACGATCGACGCCCTGACCGCAGAAAAGCGGGCTCCCTGAGCCCACGCTGCTTGGCACCCATCGCGGGGCTCCCGGCCCGCCATGCGGACGCCTACAGCACCTTGCCGGGGTTCATGATGCCGTTGGGGTCGAAAACCGCTTTGATGTTGCGCATCAGCTCCAGATCGAGCGGGCTCTTGACCTTCGCAAGCTCCCCCCGCTTCATGCGGCCGATGCCGTGCTCGGCCGAGATCGAGCCGTCCATGTCGGTGGCAATCCCATGCACGGCCGCGACGATGTCCTCGCGGTAGCGGCCATACTCGCCCCGTGCCATGCCGGCCGGCTGCAGCACGTTGTAATGCACGTTGCCGTCGCCGAAATGGCCCTGCGCCAGCGGCCGGCAGCCGGGGCAGATTTTCTCCACCGCCGCGTTGGCGCGGGCAATGAACTCGGGGATTCGGTGCACCGGCACCGAGATGTCGTGCTTGTAGTTGCCGCCCTCCGGCTTCTGCGCCTCCGACACCGCCTCGCGCAGGCGCCAGAAGTCCCTGGCCTGGCCGAGCGAGGCGGCGATCACCGCATCCTCGATCAACCCTTTCTCGCTCGCTTCGCCGAGCGCGCTTTCGAGCAGGACTTGCGAAGCGCCGTCCGCCTTGAACCCCGACAGCTCGATCAGCACGGTCCAGGGATACGGCGTGGCGAACGGCGCCCGCGCCCCGGGAATATTTCGGACGATCATCGCCATCATGCCGGCGGGGATGAACTCGAACGCGGTCAGGCCGCGGCCGGCGGCGTCCTGTGCCAAGGCGAACAGGTCGAGCGCCTTCTCGATCCTGTCCAGCGCTACGAACGCCGTGGCCCGCTCGGCGGGTTTTGGAAACAGCCGCAGCACCGCCGCGGTTATGATGCCGAGCGTGCCCTCGGCGCCGATGAACAGGTCCTTCAGGTCGTAGCCGGTGTTGTCCTTCTTGAGCGCCTTGAGGCCATTCCAGACGCGACCGTCCGCCAGCACCACCTCGAGCCCTAGCACCAGCGAACGGGCGACACCGTAGGCGAGGGCGCCGACGCCGCCGGCGTTGGTCGACAGGTTGCCGCCCAGCTGGCAGGTGCCTTCCGAGGGCAGCGACAGGGGGAACAGGCGGCCCGCCGCCGCTGCCGCGGCCTGCACCTCCGCCAGGGTCATGCCGGCCTCCACGGTCAGCGCATAGCCTGCCGCATCGACGCTGCGCACACGCTTCAGGCGGCTCATCGACACGACGACCTCCGCCCCGCTCTCGAACGGGATCTGACCGCCGACGAGGCCCGTGTTGCCGCCCTGCGGCACCACGGCGGTTCGGGTATCGTTGGCAAGTGCGAGGATTTTGGAAACCTCATCGACCGAGCCTGGCCGCAGCACCAAGGCGCTCCTGCCGACCCAGGCGTCGCGCCATTCCCTCAAGTAGGGCAGCTGCATGTCGGGGTCGGTCAGCGCATGCTCGCGCCCGACGATGGAGGCAAAGCGCGCAATGAGGTCGGCGGGCGGAGCGCGGAAGGAGGCAAGGTCGGGGAGCGGCATCGGTGGGATCCTGAAGCTGCGAAGGCAGGGCCGAGTCGAGAGTGGGCGCCAACTCTATCACCCGTCGTCCCGCCCCGGCAAAGCGAGCGCCGGGATAGGGCCGTCACCGCTTCGCTGCCGCCCGCCGCAGGCGGTCGTTGATGGCTTCGCCGAGGCCGGTCTCAGGGATCGGCATCACGGCGATGACGGCCGCCCCGCTGGCATCGAGCACGCGCAATGCGGCGAACAGGTTGGCGGCGGCCTCCTTCAGATCGGCACTGGGGCTGAGGTTGACGAACGCGCCGGGAGCCGGCGGCGGGTCGGGCCCGAACGCCAGCAGCGCTTCGCCGGGGACGACGCTCACCGCCTGCAACCGCACACGCGCCCGCGGCGCGTAATGGCTGGCGAGCTGGCCGGGGGAGGCGGGACGCGTGTCATCGTGCAGGCGCCGGCCGAGCCGCGTCCCCAACACCCTCTCGATCGCCTCGGCCGTCACGCCGCCCGGACGCAGCAGCACCGGCTCCGCGTCGCTCACATCGAGCACGGTCGATTCGACGCCGATGCCGGTCGGCCCGCCGTCGAGGATCAGAATATCCTGCGCGCCGAGGTCGGCGGCGACGTGCGCTGCAGTGGTCGGGCTGACGTGCCCTGAGCGGTTGGCAGACGGGGCGGCGATGGGCCGCCCGGCAGCAGCCAGCAGCGACAGCGCCAGGGGATGCGCCGGCACCCGTACCGCGATGGTATCGAGCCCCGCCGTCGCGAGGTCCGAAATGCCCGCCTCCGGCCGTCGCGGCAGCACCAGCGTCAGCGGCCCCGGCCAGAATGCCGTGGCGAGCGTGCGCGCTCGCGCGTCGAACACGGCCATCCGTTCTGCGGCGAGCAGATCCGCCACATGCACGATCAGCGGATTGAAGCGGGGCCGCCCTTTGGCCTCGAAGATCGCGGCCACGGCGCGGCCCTGGGTTGCATCGGCGCCCAGGCCGTAGACGGTCTCCGTCGGGAACGCGACCAGCCGGCCCGCCCGGAGCCGCTCGCCTGCGGCTTCGATCGCGTCATGGCTGGCCGGCAACATCGGCATGGATCGGTCGGCTCCGCTGCCCATCAGGTCACGTGGGCCCTTTCCGCCGACCCCGCTTCAGCCTAAAGTGGCACGGACGGTCGGCGAGGGCCGGCACCGCCCCTATTAGGCCATCCGGACACCCGAGAGAAGCCCGCCCCGCCCATCCGGCCTCAGTTGCATCCTGAAAGAGCGCATCCATGAGCTATTCCGCCCCCGTCGAGGACATCCTGTCGGCACTCAGGTCCGCCGCGGGGCTCGGCGACATGATCGGACGGGGCGTCACCGACATGGACGAGGAGACGGTGCGCGCGGTCATCGAGGAGGCGGGCAAGTTCGCCGCCGAGGAGCTCGCACCCTTGAGCGCCGCGGGCGACAGGACCGGCTCCCGACTCGTCGACGGCAAGGTGGTGACACCCGCCGGCTGGAAGGAGGCCTACCAGAAATTCGTCGCGGCCGGCTGGGCGGCGCTGCCCGGGCCCGCCGGGTATGGCGGCCAGGGCCTGCCCTCGATCGTGTCGTCGGCGGCGGGAGAAATCTGGAACTCGGCCAATCTCGCGTTCGGGTTGTGCCCGCTGCTGACGCAGGGCGCGGTCGATGCCCTGCATTCGCACGGCTCGGACGCGCTGAAGGCCACCTACCTCGCCAAGATGACCTCGGGCGAATGGTCGGGCACCATGAACCTGACCGAGCCGCAGGCGGGCTCCGACCTCGCCGCGCTCCGCTCCCGCGCCGAGCCGCAGGCCGACGGCAGCCATCGCATCTTCGGCACCAAGATCTTCATCACCTACGGCGATCACGAGATGACCGACAACATCATCCATCTCGTCTTGGCGCGCCTGCCCGATGCGCCGCCCGGCACGCGCGGCATCTCGCTGTTCCTGGTGCCGAAGTACCTCGTCAATACGGATGGCAGCCGCGGCGCCCGCAACGACGTCGTATGCGCCAGCCTGGAGCACAAGCTCGGCATCCACGCGAGCCCGACCGCCGTCATGAAATACGGCGAGAAGGACGGCGCCATCGGCTGGATCGTCGGCGAGCCCAATCGCGGCCTCAACGTCATGTTCATCATGATGAACGCGGCGCGTCTCGCCGTCGGCGTGCAGGGCGTAGCGGTGGCCGAGCGGGCGACGCAGCACGCCATTGCCTATGCCAAGGAGCGCAAGCAGGGCCGCAGCACCGGTGCCAAGGGCGCCGACATGTCCCCCATCATCGAGCACCCGGACATCCGCCGCTCGATCCTCACCATGCGCGCGTTGACCCAGGCTGCCCGCTCGATCTGCTTTGCCACCGCCCGCGAGTTCGACATCGCCCATCACGGCAAGGACGCCAAGGAGCGCGAGACCGCGCAGGCGCGCGGCGCGCTGCTCACCCCGATCGCCAAGGCATTCTCCACCGACATCGGCTGCGAGGTGGCGTCGATGGGCGTGCAGATCCACGGCGGCATGGGCTTCATCGAGGAGACCGGCGCCGCCCAACATTACCGCGATGCCCGCATCCTGCCGATCTACGAGGGCACCAACGGCATCCAGGCGATCGATCTCGTCGCGCGCAAGCTGCCGCTCGGCGGCGGCGCGGTGGTGGCGAGCTACATCAAGGAGCTGCAGGCGACGGCGCAGGAGGTGCGCGCCACCAACAACCCGGCGTTCGGGCGCATGGGCGAGCGGCTCGGAGAAGCGGTCGCGGCGCTGGAGCAGGCGACCCAATGGCTGCTGCAGACGCTGCCGAAAAATCCCGATGCCGCCTTGGCCGGCGCCACCCCCTATCTGCGCCTGTTCGGCCTGGCTGCCGGAGGAAGCTACCTTGCCAGAGCCGCGCTCACCGCCTCCCGCGACGGCGCAAGCGGTCAGCAGATCGCCCTCGCCCGCTTCTTCGCCGAGAACCTGTGCGTCACCGCCGCCGGCCTCGCCGTCGCGGTGGTCGAGGGGGCCGATGGCGTGCTCGGCGTCGCTCCCTCCATACTGTCGGCATGAGGCAATCGCCATGACCCATGAGATCGAGATCCGCCGGGACGGCGGCGTGCAGACCATCCGCATCAACCGGCCGGAGAAGAAGAACGCACTGACGTTCCCGATGTACGAGGCTATGGAGCGGGCGCTCATCGAGGGCGACACCGATGCCGCCGTCACCGCGCACATTTTTCTCGGCGCGCCCGGCATCTTCTCCGCCGGCAACGACATCAAGGATTTCCTCGCCCGCTCCACGAGTGGCGGCCTGCCGAGCCGCACCACGGCGTTCATCCGCCGGCTGCCGGTGGTGAAGAAGCCGATGATCGCGGCGGTGGACGGGCCCGCGGTCGGCATCGGCACCACCATGCTGTTTCATTGCGACTTGGTCTATGCCAGTCCAGCGGCGGTGCTGCAGACGCCGTTCCTCGACCTCGGCATCGTGCCGGAGGCTGCCTCCAGCCTGCTCGCTCCCCAGCGCATGGGCTATGCCCGCGCCTTCGAGCTGCTGTGCCTGGGCGAAGCCTTCAACGCCGAGCGGGCGCTGGCGGCCGGCATCGTCAACGCCATCGTGCCGGCCGGTGAATTGGAGGCGCACGCCCGCAAGGCGGCCCGGCGGCTGGCCGCCAAGCCCCCCGAAGCGCTGGCCGCCGCCCGCCGCCTGATGCGGGGCGACCCGGCGGCGATCCTCGCGCAGATGGAGCAGGAGATTGCGCTGTTCGCGGAGCGCCTGCAGTCGGCCGAGGCGAAGGAGGCGTTCACCGCGTTCCTGGAGAAGCGCGCCCCAGATTTCGCCAAACTGAAACGGTAGCTCAGGCCCGCGCCACACGAGGACACCGGCCCATGCCGCAACTGCTGAGGGTCGCAAAGCTTGCACTGGTGCTCGGCCTGATGCCGGCGTTCGCCACGACCGTCCGGGCGGGGCTGCTCGATCAGCTCACCGAGCTCGGCAGCAGCGCCGCCGGCACGCTCGGACTGGGCAAATCGAAACACGAGGACGCGGCCAGCCTCAATTCCGTGATTTCCCGAGTGCAGCAGCTGCCGCCGAGCGAGCAATCCACGGCGCTCGCGGTCGGCGCCACCGATGACGGGCATTGGCGCCTCGCCAACGCCGGCGGCGAGATCATGACCGTCGCCTCTCCCACGGAATGGCAACGCGCCGTCGCAATTCTGCTGCCCGATGCGGCGGCCAGGCCGGAACTGCCGCTCGCCGTGTATCTCACCGAGGCCACCGCGTTTCAATTCCGATCCCAATTGAAAGCGTTGCCGGCGAACTCCCGACCCTTCCTCGTCGTCGGCGCCGACAGCTACCCGCTGGTGCTGACGGAAGCGTCGTCGGTGCGCCGCGTCTACGCCCGATTGCGGCCCAATGTGCTGATCGAGCTCGAGGACAAGTCGGCGTTCGATGTCGCGCTGGAGTTGCTGCGGCGCCCGCTCGATCGCACGCGTATCCGCATCATTACGCTGGAAAGCGGTGCCGCGCAGGCGTTGCGGCCGCGCCCGACACCCGACGCCGCGACCGGCCAGCCGGCGCCGGACCACATCGTCGCGGCGGCGCTCATTCCCTCGCTCGGCGCCCTGTCCGGCCAGACCGCGGTGATCACCGGGCGGGTCAGCGAGGGGAGGCTGCTGGTGCAGCCCTCCGGCGGGGAGCCGACCGCACTCTCGCTGCGCGATCTCACCGCGGCCGCGATGTCCGCGGACGTCAGCCTGATCATCGTTGAGGCCACCCAGCAGCCGGGCGCCCGCACCTGGATGTTCCGCCGCACCGAGGTCGAGGGACTTGATTTGGCACTCGCGCACTCGACGCTGCTGGATTTCTACAATGGCCTCGGCGAAACCTACGGCCGCCTCGCCATCACCGCCAGGCCGACGGGCGCGGCACGGCTGCAGCTCGACGCGGTGCCGCTGGACGGCATCGCCAGGACCGCTCTCAACGTGTTCGGCGCCGGCGAGATCCTGTCGCAGGTGGTCACGCAGGTGACCGGCAAGGTGTCCGCCGCTGCGATCCGCGGCGACTTCGTCAGCCCCGCCCGTCAGGACGAGCTGGCGCGGCGCATCGTTCCCGGCATCCCCTCGCCGATCCAATTCATCTACCTGGCGCTGCTGCTCTCCGGCTTGCTCGCAGCCCGCGCCGCGTGGCGCTGGTGGGGCCGTGTCTGGCCCGCCGAACGACGCGCGGACTACAGCGGAATGAGCGGCTATCAGGCCGCGCGCGCGCTCAGGGCCGCGGTGTTCGCGATCGCGGTGCTGCCATTGTCTGCTCCCCTGCTGATGCTGAGCCGCCGCGTGCGGCGCGGCGAACACACCCGGCTTCGACAGCACGGCGCCGGGACCGAGGAACTCGACCGATCCGCAACCACGCCGAACTGAATTCATGCCGCCATCCGAATTGCAAGGAGCCTCCGCCATGGACACCCTCAAGGGCAAGACGCTGTTCATCACCGGCGCCAGCCGCGGCATCGGTCTCGCCATTGCGCTCAGAGCCGCCCGTGACGGGGCCAACATCGCCATCGCGGCCAAGACCGCCGAGCCCACGCCGAAGCTGGAAGGC